>OBYB01000005.1_pt1 | contig 244429 bp, 223 predicted proteins | sample 1538181 | NCBI WGS metagenome assembly OBYB01 (sample SAMEA2580157, study PRJEB22360) | human gut metagenome | biome: human gut; feature: human-associated habitat; material: faeces | place: Denmark | collected 2008/2010 | reverse complement strand
GAAAATAGTCTGGTATTGCCTGTGGCAATATCGTCCATTCCTTCCTTAATCTGACTGTAAAGTTCAAAGCGGCTGGTCAGTTCTTCGTAGGCTTCAATGCTCATAACAGCAAGATCGCCTTTTCCATTCTTCGTAATGAAAACTGGTTCAGGATAATTATGACAAAATGTAGAAATTTCATTGTAATTATTCCTTAAATCAGCACTTGATTTAATTGTTGGCATAAAAACACCTTCCTGTTTGATAACAAAATCATACAAAAATTTTGCTATATGGTCAATGGACATCTCCATAATAGTAGCTAAATAAATAGCTAAATAAATATAAAAACTGCCGGTAGCAGGTTACAGATGCTTAATATATTCCTTTGGAGTAAGCGTGCATAGATGAAGCGGAATATGAAAAGCAGAATCATAAATCAAAAGGGAAAGTATCTTTTCTAAAAACAAGGAATGTTATACAATATATCTGTTAAGATAAAAATATGCGGAGGATGTCCAATGTATACAACATACAAAGAGTACTTAAAACAGGAGACGTCACTGCCCTTTGAAGAAGCCATGCAGATCTGGAACCAGATTGCAGAGCAGGGGGAGGCGGATGCAGCCTGCAGGGAACTCATAGACCGTTTTTTGAAATGTGCAGTAGACTATGTGCGAATCAGAAACGGATGGAACCAGAAATCGCTGGCAGAGAAAGGACAGGCAGATGCGGAGCGCACCCGCTGTCATAATCTTGTGATCAGTGCGAAAAACAAACTGTCCGTTTATATGTATGAGCATAAGCTGGGCAATGACTGGGATGATTGGTTAGGGGAAGAGCGAAAACGAATCGGAGACTTCGCGTGTTATGTGGTACTGCTTCAGGGACTGGAAGCAAGATAGTATAGAAAACAAAAGAAATCGAGGAACTTATCACATGGCAAAAGTGATTATGATACAGGGAACAATGTCGAATGCCGGAAAAAGCCTGATTACAGCAGGCTTATGCCGTATCTTTCATCAGGATGGATACCGCGTGGCGCCTTTTAAGTCGCAGAATATGGCATTGAATTCCTATATTACAACAGAAGGGCTTGAAATGGGACGGGCACAGGTTATGCAGGCAGAGGCAGCTGGAATCGAGCCGCAGGTCTGCATGAACCCGATTCTTTTAAAGCCAACCAATGACATTGGCTCCCAGGTGATTGTCAACGGTACGGTCATTGGCAATATGCCGGCGCGGGAATATTTTAACTATAAGAAAAAGCTTGTCCCGGATATATTAAAGGCATTTCACAAACTGGAAGAGCAGGCGGATATTATTGTAATAGAAGGAGCCGGAAGTCCGGCAGAAATTAATCTCAAGGAAAATGACATTGTAAATATGGGCATGGCGGAGATGGTAAATGCACCGGTTCTTCTGGCAGGAGATATTGACCGGGGCGGTGTGTTTGCACAGCTTTTAGGAACACTGATGCTTTTAGAAGAGCAGGAAAAATCCCGTGTAAAAGGTTTAATCATCAACAAATTCCGCGGAGACGTATCCATATTGGAACCGGGCATTCAGATGTTAGAGGAAAAAGGCGGCATTCCGGTCTGCGGAGTGGTGCCTTATATGAAGGTACAGCTTGAGGATGAAGACAGCCTGACCGGAAAATTCAAGCATCGGAAAGAGGCATTGATAGACCTGGCAGTTATCCGTTATCCGAGAATATCTAATTTTACGGATTTTGATGTTTTCGAGCATATGGAGGGAGTATCGGTGCGCTATGTGACTTCGGTGCAGGAAATCCATCATCCGGATGCCATTATTCTGCCGGGCAGTAAGAATACAATGGGTGACCTGAAATGGATGCGCGAAAATGGCATGGAAGCTATGATAAAGAAACTCTCCGCAGACACTCCGGTCATTGGAATCTGCGGCGGTTACCAGATGTTAGGAGAAAGCCTCGAAGACCCCTATTCGGTAGAGGAAGGCGGCAGCTTACGGGGTATGGAACTATTGCCGCTTAAGACGGTGATGAGCCGGGAAAAGGTACGCCGTCAGGTAACGGGAACCATAGACTCTCTCACCGGTATGTTAGCTTCCCTTTCCGGCAAAGAATACAAAGGCTACGAGATTCATATGGGACATACTGCACAGGAGAAATCCAGTACACAGGATGCAGTCGTTGTGCAGAAGGGAAATGTCTACGGAACGTATGTCCATGGCATTTTTGATGAAGGAGATATCGCATCCACTTTTATCCGGGCATTAGCGGAGAAAAAGGGAGTGCATTATGAAGATAATCAGGGCATGAATTATCAGCAGTATAAGGAGAGCCAGTACGATTTGCTGGCGGATACACTGCGGAAATATCTTGATATGGAAGCGGTTTATGGAATGCTGCAGGAGGCAGAATATGACAAAAGCAGAATTGGATAATAGAAAGATTTTGCCTTTGGAGGATAGTTGGTATCGCAGGGTAAAAGAGAAGCTGGATGGAATAGCCAAACCATTGGATGGGCTTGGAAAGTTTGAACATCTGATTGCACAGATTGGAGCCATAGAGAAGACGACCAAAATATCCATTCAGAAAAAAGCAGTTCTTGTTATGTGTGCAGACAATGGCGTGGTGGAAGAGCAGGTCAGCCAGAGTGGAAAAGAAGTAACGCTTGCAGTGGCAAAAGCCATGGGAGTAAATAATTCTTCTGTAGGAAAGATGGCAGCAGTGGCAGGCGTGGATGTAATTCCGGTGGACATTGGAATTGATACAGACGAAGTGATTCCCGGAGTATTGCCACGAAAAGTTGCAAAGGGAACGAAAAACTTTGCCAAGGAACCTGCAATGACAGAAGAAGAGGTCTTAAAGGCAATAGAAACCGGAATACAACTGGTGCAGCAATGCCACAGAGAAGGGTATGAGATACTTGCCACAGGAGAGATGGGAATCGGAAATACAACCACAAGTACAGCCGTTGCAGCAGCACTTTTGGATTTAGAGGTAGAGCAGGTGACCGGCAAGGGCGCCGGATTAACGGATGAAGCATTAAAAAGAAAATGCAGGGTAATTGAAGAAGCAATAGAAAAATATTCCCTTCGTGATGCGGATGCATTTACCATATTAAAGACGGTAGGAGGACTGGACATAGCCGGATTGACAGGTGTATTTATCGGAGCAGCAATCGAGCAGATACCGGTTGTCATCGATGGCGTCATCAGTGCCGTTGCAGCACTTTTGGCAGAGACTCTTTGCAAGGGTGCCGTAAATTATATGATACCATCCCATAAGAGCCGGGAACTGGCAGAGACAGCGATTATGAAAAAGCTGCATTTAGATCCGGTACTGGATGCGGATATGGCACTGGGTGAGGGAACCGGTGCAGTGATGATGATGTCCCTGCTGGATGTGGCACTGGGCGTGTATTTGCAGGGAGCATCCTTTGCAAATTTTGAGATAGAACAGTACAAGAGGTATGAAGAATGATTGCATTGGTAATCGGCGGAAGCGGCAGCGGAAAATCCGCATATGCAGAACAAATGGCAGTGAAAGCCGCAGGCAACGGCAGCCTTTATTATGTAGCCACCATGCAGGTGTATGATGAAGAAGGAAAGAAAAAAGTAGAGCGTCACCAGAAAATGCGGGAAGGAAAAGGCTTTCTTACGATAGAGCAGCCGAGAAGACTTAAAGAGGCAGCAAAGAAAGTGGCAACCGAAAAAGTGTCAGCAGGAAAAGTTGCAGCAGAAAGAGTGCCAGCCGGGAAAATAGTTTTGCTGGAATGTATGTCGAACCTCGTTGCCAACGAAATGTTTTCAGAAGAAAATCTGTCTGCTGTGATGGATGAAGCGAAAGTAAAGCAGCTTTCCCATGAAATTATAAGTGGAGTAACAGCATTGCAGGATTCCTGTGATATACTGATTATTGTCACGAATCAGATATTTGAAGACGGAATCCGTTATGACGCATCCACAATGGCTTATATCCGGTTGTTAGGAGATATAAACCGGCAGATTGCAGAGCGGGCAGAGCAGGTTATTGAAGTAGTAGCAGGGATTCCGATTTTCATAAAAAAGGATGGAATTTAAGAAAGAAGAGGAATACATGAAAATTATAAAAGGATTCGTCATTGCATTTTCTATATATTCAAAAATACCGGTGCCACAGTTTGACTGGAAGGAAGAAGATATGCAGTATCACCTCTGCTTCTTCCCATTGATTGGTCTTATCATTGGTGCATTGGAAGCCGGCTGGTTCTTTTTGGGAAATGCAGTCGAGATAAGCCATCTTTGCAAAACACTGATAGCGGTGGCAATTCCACTGCTTGTTACCGGTGGCTTTCATATGGATGGATTTATGGATACCATGGATGCATTTCATTCCTATCAGGATAAGGAGAAGAAGCTGGCAATTTTAAAGGACCCGCATATTGGAGCATTTTCCGTATTGATGCTGGTTTTATATTATCTTATTTATGGAGCAGCATATGCGGAACTTACGGAATTGTCTGCAATTCTTGTAGTGGGAATTGGCTTTGCGTTATCACGAAGCTTAAGCGGAATTGGTGTGGTAAGCCTGAAGGCGGCAAAAAAAGACGGTATGCTTGCTTATTTTGCAGACAGCGCCCAGAAAAAAAGAGTGCTGGCAGTCCTCATCATAGAGGCAGTTGTCTACAGTGGATGTATGATTTATGTAAACCTGTGGGTAGGGCTTGCAGCAGTAGTTGTGGCATTGCTCTGTTATGGTTATTATAGCTGGAAAAGCCGGAAGGAATTTGGCGGAATCAATGGTGATACCGCAGGATATTTTGTGTCATTATGCGAAAATGCCATGGCAGTTGCAGTGGTAGTTGTTTATCACTTTACAGGAAATTGCTTTCCTGTAAAGTAAAAAACGCTCCGCGAGTATGCGCACTGCGGTGTATAAGGTAGATGCCGCAAGCGACCGCCGCAGGCGCGAGAATGTGCCAAGGCACATTCTTTGTTTTATAGCAGGCTAGAAAGGAAAAATCATGGAATTATTTTTGGGCGGATGTTACCAGGGAAAAAAGGAATATGTGTTAAAGCTTCACCCGGAATGTAAAGGTCAGGTGATAGAGGGCGAAAACCTTCCTGCAGACTGGGATGGAATGATAAAAGAACTGCAGGAATTTGAGAATCCGGTCATCAACCATTTACACCTGTGGATTCGGAAATGTCTTGAGCAGCAGACAGATGTGGAGCTGTTAGCTGATAAACTGCTGGAAACATATCCGGGACTTATTTTCATCTGTGATGAGATTGGAAATGGAATTGTACCGATGGATGCTCTGGAACGGGATTACAGGGAGCGGACCGGAAGACTACAGATACGGATTGCCGAGAAGGCAGAAAGGGTAGAACGCATTGTATGTGGAATCAGCCAGAGATTAAAATAAATTTATTGCTTATCCGTCATGGAAAGACCCCGTCAAATCGGGAACACCGGTATTTGGGTGTAACAGAAGAAGCTTTATCCGGGGAAGGCAGAAAGCAGTTGGAGATTCTTGCAGAAAAAGACATTTTAAAAAAACCATGGCTGCTTTTCATCAGTCCGATGCTGCGCTGTCAGGAGAGTGCTGGTATACTTTTTCCGGGAAAGAAAGCTTATCCGATAGAAGAATGGCGGGAGATGAATTTTGGTGCATATGAGGGAAAGAATTACGAAGATTTGAAAAATGATTCCTATTATCAGAAATGGATTGACAGCAATGGCACACTGCCTTTTCCGGAAGGCGAGAGCCAGCAGGAATATATAAAACGTTGCCAAAGGGGACTTCATGCCGCAACAAAAATCATAGAGGGAAAAATCACCGGAGAAATCGCAGATGCTGCAATGCCGTTATCAAAGAGTCGAATAACAGAACTCCGGGAGCCTGAAAAACTGATAGCAGAAAATCAAATGACAGAAAATCCGATAACAGAAAGTCAGCCCCGGAACGTGACAGCGGTTGTACACGGCGGCACAATTATGGCACTGCTTCACATTCTTGCAGGCGGAAATTATTTTGATTATCAGGTGAAAAATGGAGGCGGCTACTGCTGTAAGCTCAGACTTTGCGGGGAAGAATGGAAATTAGATTCCCTTGAGGAGATTATAATATGATTTATCACATGATTGCGTTCGGACTGGGATTTTGCCTGGACCTTCTTTTGGGAGATCCATACTGGCTGCCACATCCCATCCGGGTGATTGGAAATTTTATAGGGATATTGGAAAAAAGAATGAATAAAAAGGAGTGCAGTGAGAAATACCTTGTAAGAGCAGGCATTGGAATGATTGCACTTGTTTTGCTGACAGTTCTTATGGTGACCGCACTTCTTCTGATTCTTGCGTACCGGATTCATCCGGTGGCAGGTGTTATCTTGGAAATGATTATGACCTATCAGATTCTTGCTGCAAAATGCCTGAAAGTAGAAAGCATGAAGGTATATAATTGTTTAAAGGAGAATGACCTTATAGCGGCAAGACATGCTGTTTCCATGATTGTAGGCAGAGATACCGAGCGGCTGGATGAAACCGGAGTGGCAAAGGCTGCCATTGAAACGGTGGCGGAAAATACTTCGGATGGAGTCATTGCACCGATGCTATATACCGCACTTGGCGGACCGGTTCTGGGCTTTTTTTATAAGGCAGTCAATACGATGGATTCCATGGTAGGATATAAGAATGAACGTTATCTTCATTTTGGCAGAGCTGCCGCAAAATTCGATGATATCTGCAATTATATCCCATCCCGTATCAGTGCATACCTGATGATTGCAGGGACGTATTTCCTTGGAAAGGAATATGACGGGAAGCATGCATATTACATTTATAAAAGGGACCGGTATCATCATGCCAGCCCGAATTCTGCCCAGACAGAGGCAGTTTGTGCAGGAGCACTGTCCATACAGCTTGCAGGAGATGCCTGGTATTTTGGCAAACTGGTGAAAAAGCCGTTTATCGGAGATGCACTGCGTCCGGTGGAATACGAGGACATCAGAAGAGCAAACCGGCTTTTGTATGCGACTGCATTTTTATGTGAAGGCATTTGCCTTTTGGTGATGGGATTGTTATTCTTTATATGATTGAAAGGATGAAAATTCAGGAAAGGAACAGGAATATGGTACATGGAGGAGACATCTACCGTAATTGCATATCATTAGATTATTCTGTAAATATCAATCCTCTGGGCATACCGGCATCTGTAGAGGCAGCCCTTAGGGAAGCGGTGTCTTTATGCAGCCGGTATCCGGATATCAGGCAGGAGAAGCTGAAGGCAGCCATTGCTGAGATGGATAAGGTATCGGCAGATGAGATATTGTGCGGAAATGGAGCTTCTGAACTTTTTCCTGCAATTCTTCATGCATTAAAACCAAAGAAAATACTGATTCCGCTTCCTTCTTTTTATGGTTACGAGTGGGCTGCCGGAACGGAAGCGTGTGAAGTAAGTTATTTTCCATTGCGGGAACAGGATAATTTTGTGCTGGGAGAGGACTTTATCGAGGCATTAGATAAAGAAACAGAGCTTATTTATCTTGCTAATCCCAATAATCCCACCGGACAGTTAATTCCACCGGAGATTTTAAAAGGGATTTTAAAGCGGTGTCAGGAGCTTGATATAATAGTGGTAGTAGATGAATGTTTCCTGCCGTTTTGTGAAGAAGCAGAGCTTTATGAAGAAATGGAAGCTGGCATGAAATGTGGGAATCTGATTCAGGTGAGAGCTTTTACCAAGACCTTTGCCATACCGGGAGTCCGGTTGGGTTATCTTATCTGCCGGAACAGGGAAGTCTGTCAGAAGATTGCAAGGCAGCTTCCGGAATGGAACTTATCGGTATTTGCCCAGATGGCAGGATGTGCTGCAGCAAAAGAAACGGAATTTATCGGGGAAAGCAGAAAACTCATTAAAGAGCAGCGGAGTATTCTGACAAAAGAGCTGGCATCCTTAGGCTTCCGGGTGTATCCTTCCCGGGCAGATTATATTTTATTTTACACAGAGCTGCCATTATATGAGTTGCTTTTAAAGAAACAGATTTTGATTCGAAATTGTGAAAATTACAGAGGTCTGTCCAAAGGGTATTACCGGATTGCAGTAAGAGGGCAGGCAGAGAATGAGCGGCTGATAAGCGCATTAAGAGAGGTGATGGGAAAATGAATCCAATCGAATTTGTATTGCCTGGAGAGATTGAAAAACGCAGCTTTGAGATTATTTCAGAGGAATTAGAAAAGCGTCAGATTGTATTGCCTAAGGAGCAGGAGCCTGTTACCAAGCGTGTGATACATACCAGCGCAGATTTTGATTATGCAGAGACAATGTGTTATTCTGACCATGCAGTAGAAATTGCAAAGGAACTGATTCTTAAGGGTGCCGATATTGTAACGGATACCAACATGGCACTTGCCGGAATCAATAAGAGCATATTAGCTTCCTTTGGCGGAGAGGCCCATTGCTTTATGGCGGACCCGGATGTAGCACAGCTTGCCAGAGAGCGGCAGGTAACAAGAGCCACCATCAGCATGGAGAAAGCCGCAGCCATTGAAAAACCGGTTATTTTTGCGGTGGGAAATGCACCGACGGCGTTAATCGAGCTTCATAAAATGATAACGGAGGGACGCTACCAGCCGGCATTTATTATCGGAGTTCCGGTAGGCTTCGTAAATGTGGTACCGGCAAAAGAATTGATTATGGAAACAGAAGTACCTTATATCATTAACCGGGGCAGAAAGGGCGGGAGCAATGTTGCCGCAGCTATCTGCAATGCAATTTTGTATCAATTAAGACGATAGTAAAATCAGGGGGAAGAAAGATGCAATACGGGTTTACCTCCGGAAGCTGTGCCGCAGCCGCAGCAAAGGCAGCAGTCTATATGCTGCTGAGTGGAAGAAGAAAAACAGAGATTACCATTGAGACACCAAAGGGAATTCCCTACCATGCAAAGGTGGAGCATATCAAAATTCAGGAAACAGAAGTTTCCTGCGCGGTACAAAAGGACGGCGGGGATGACCCGGATGTGACAACAGGGGCATGGATTTATGCAACGGTGAGCATTTGTGAAGAAAATAACAATCAGATAGAAATAGATGGCGGCATCGGTGTTGGCAGGGTTACGCGGCCGGGATTAGACCAGCCGGTAGGAAATGCCGCAATTAATACGGTACCACGGCAGATGATTGCAAAAGAAGTATCAGAGGTCTGCCATCTGTTTGATTTTCAGGGCGGAATCAAAGTCGTAATTTCAGTGCCGGAAGGAGAACATCTTGCGGCGCAGACTTTTAATCCGAGACTTGGAATAAAGGGCGGAATCTCGATACTTGGAACCAGCGGGATTGTGGAGCCTATGAGTGATAAGGCATTGCTGGATACCATAGCAGTGGAATTGAAACAGAAGCGGGCAGAAGGTCATTCTATTGTTGCCATATCACCGGGCAACTACGGATTGGAATTTATGAAACGGACCTATGGTTATGATTTGGAGCGCAGTGTAAAATGCAGCAACTTTATCGGACAGACCATTGACATGGTAAAAGAACTTGGATTTTCCAAAATGCTCTTAACCGGTCATATCGGAAAGCTGATAAAAGTATCCGGCGGCATTATGAACACCCATTCCAAAGAGGCAGACTGCCGGATGGAGCTTCTGGCGGCGGCAGCAATCCGGGCAGGTGCAGAAGTGACACTGCTTCGGGAAATATTAGACTGCATTGGTACAGAGGATGCGGTAGACCGGATTAAAAAAGCCGGATTTTTAGAACCTGCCATGGAATATGTCATGGAAAAAATTAAAGACCATCTTAAGCATCGTGCCGGAGATGGACTTGAAATAGAATGTATGGTTTATAGTAATGATATCGGACTTTTAGGTGTAACGCCGGGAGCAGAGGCATTATTAAAAGAACTGTTGGAGGAAAAGGAATGATTCATTTTGTTGGAGCAGGGTGCGGAGCACCGGATTTGATTACCGTAAGAGGAGTGCATCTTTTGGAGAAAGCGGATGTGATTATCTATGCCGGTTCACTGGTAAATCCCAAGCTTTTAGACTATGCCAAAGCAGACTGTCAGGTATATAACAGTGCAGTGATGACATTGGAAGAAGTCCTTGCAGTTATGGTGGAGGCAGAGCAGGAAGGAAAAGATGTGGTGCGGCTGCATACCGGAGAACCAAGCATATATGGAGCAGTGCAGGAGCAGATGCAGGAGCTGGATGCAAAAAAGATAGCCTATGATTCTACGCCGGGAGTAAGTGCCTGCTTTGGAGCAGCGGCAGCCATGAATCTGGAGTATACCCTGCCGGATATTTCCCAGTCCCTTATCATTACCAGAATGGAGGGACGGACGGCAGTTCCGGAGAAAGAAAGCATTGAGGCATTTGCTGCCCATCAGTGTTCCATGGCAATCTATTTAAGCACCGGAATGTTGGAGAAGTTATCTGAGCGACTGATAAAGGGTGGCTATTCAAAGGATACCACTGCGGCACTGGCTTATAAGGTAAGCTGGCCGGAGGAAGAAATATATATCTGCACGGTAGAGACATTGGCACAGACAGCGGCAGAACATGGAATTACCAAAACGGCACTGGTTCTCGTTGGAGATGTCATTAACAAGAGCGGATACAGCAAATCCAGACTGTATGCAGAAGATTTCTCCACAGAATTCCGGGCAGCAAAAAAATCATAAGAAGGCGGAAAGAAAATGCAGTCATTGAAATGGAGTGTCATCAGCTTTACCGAAAAGGGAGCAGAGCTTGCCGAAAAGATAAAAAGACTTTCCCAAGAGCAGCAGCTTCCCTGTGAAATTCATACTTATCATGGCAGAAAACAGGTGGAAAATCTGAACGCGTGGACAAAGGAGCAGTTTTCCCTAAGAAATGCAATCATTTTTATCGGAGCATGCGGAATTGCAGTGCGGACAATTGCCCCATTTCTTAAGGACAAGCTGACAGACAGTCCGGTGCTGGTACTGGATGAGGCAGGCAATTATGTCATTCCTCTTTTATCCGGGCATGTAGGAGGCGCCAATGAGATAGCACTTTTACTGGCAGAGTTATTAGGAGCAGTTCCGGTAATTACCACAGCGACCGACATTAATAATGCCTTTGCCATAGATGTATTTGCAAAAAAGCATGAACTTTCCATTGATAAAAAAGAAGGCATTAAGAAAGTTTCTGCAAAGGTGCTGGAAAAAAAGAAGCTTTCCATGACAATCGCTCCGGAATATGCTGCCAAAGTGGATGTGGCAATCGGCACACCAGAGGATGGACAGAAGCCGGAGCCATTATTGACCTTAATCCCCAAAGAATATATTCTTGGAATCGGATGCAGAAGGAATAAAGAAGAACAGGAACTTAAGGCATTTGCAGAAAGCTGTTTAAAGGAAGCCGGAGTAGACTGGAAACAGATACGGGCGATTGCTTCGATTGATAAAAAGAAGGATGAGAAGGCAATTCTAAAACTTGCGGCAGAACATGGCATTCCATTTCTTGTCTTTGACGCAGAGACCTTAAGCCGGGTGCCCGGGACATTTGATACATCGGCATTCGTGGCAAGCCAGGTGGGCGTGGATAATGTCTGCGAGCGGGCAGCCATGGCAGCCTGCCGGGATAATGGAAGGCTGGTGCTTCAGAAAAGAGCGGAAAACGGAATGACACTTGCAATAGCAAAAGAAGATTGGAGACTGACTTTATATGAAGAATAAAATATGGATTGTTGGAATGGGACCGGGAAAAGAAGAGATGATGACAGGCAGAGCCATCGAAGTATTAGAACAGGTGGACGTAATCATCGGATATACCGTATACCTTGATTTGTTAGGAGAACGTTTTCAAGACAAGGAATTTCTTTCCACGCCGATGCGGCAGGAAGAAAAACGCTGCAGAATGTGTTTTGAGGAAGCAGAAAAAGGCAAAAGCGTAGCAATGGTATGCAGCGGCGATGCCGGTGTCTATGGAATGGCATCACTGATGTATGAGATTGGAAAAGAATATTCGGCGATTTCACTGGAAGTGATACCGGGAATTACCGCAGCCAACAGCGGTGCGGCGGTTCTTGGAGCACCATTAAATCATGACTACTGTGTTATCAGTCTCAGTGACCTTATGACACCATGGGAGTTAATTGAAAAGAGGCTGATTATGGCAGCACGGGGAGATTTTGCTATTGCACTTTATAATCCGTCCAGCCGGAAGCGGGCAGACTATTTGGAAAGAGCATGTAAGATTCTGCTTCAGGAGATAGAACCGGAGCGCGCATGCGGTTATGTGGAAAATATCGGAAGAGACGGAGAAAGCACAGTTACCTGTACTTTAGAAGAATTACAGAGTAAATCAGTAAATATGTTTACTACCGTTTTTGTCGGAAATTCCAGAACCAGAATTCAGGATGGAAAATTAATCACACCAAGAGGCTATAAGATAGAGCAATGAAAAAGATCATCATTTTTTCAGGAACAACAGAAGGAAGAAAATTATCGGAGCTGATGGCGGCAGCAGGCATAGCCCACACCGTATCGGTGGCAACCGATTATGGAAAGCTGGTTATGAAGGCGCATCCGAAGGTGAAGATTCAGGAAGGACGCCTTTCCAAAGAAGCTATGTCAGAATTTCTAAGGAAAGAATCCTTTGACATTGTAATCGATGCCACTCATCCCTATGCGGTGGAAGTGACCAGAACCATAAAAAGCTGCGTTGCCGGAATGAAAGCGGATGGACTTGAGGTCACTTACTTACGGCTGAAACGGAGCATCCAGGCGTCAGAAGAAACGGGACTTCGTTTCTTTGACAGCAATGAAGCCTGCGCAGAAGCATTAAAGGAAATCAAGGGAAACATCCTTCTTACCACAGGAAGCAAGGAACTTTCCGTATATACCGCATCCGAAGAAGTAAAAAAACGTCTTTACGTCCGGGTACTGCCGGGGATGGAAAGTCTTGAAATCTGCCGGAGAGAAGGAATTCTGCCACAACAGATTCTGGCACTGCAGGGACCTTTTTCCGAAGAATTGAATGATGCACTGATTCATCAGTATGGGATAAAATGTATGGTAACAAAGCAGGGCGGCATTACCGGAGGCTTTTTAGAGAAAAAAGAAGCAGCTTTAAAAAATCGTATCCCTCTTTTGATCATTCGTCGGGAGGCAGTAGAGGAAGACGGACTTTCCTTTGATGCAGTCTGTGAGAAAATCGAAACATTAACAGGAGTAAACCTTTCCTTAAGACCGGCGGAGCTTATGATTACGCTGGCAGGAATCGGACCGGGGGATGCAGATATGATGACCGTCCGGTTAAAGGAAGCATTGGCAGAAGCGGACCTTGTATTAGGTGCGAAACGTCTGATAGAGGCAGTGACACCGAAGCTTGAGAAAGAGGCACTTTATCTGCCGGATAAAATCCTTACATGGCTTAAGGAAAAGAGCAGACAGTATGCGGTGCATGAAAAACTGAAGGTAGTCATCCTTTTTTCCGGGGATATTGGTTTTTATAGTGGCTGGAGCAAGGTAAGAATCTGTCTGCAGGAAGCACTGCAAAAGGGCATACTTCATGGAACCTTGCAAAGCATTCCGGGCATTTCTTCCATTCAGATGATGGCAGCAGCCTGTGGCGTAAGCTGGGAAAATGCCGGAATTTACAGTATACATGGCAAAACAGATACGGGTGGCTGGCAGGCAGAAGTGCTGCACAGGCTGCATGAAAATGGGCGGCTGTTTCTTTTGGTATCCGGAGCAGAAGATATCCGGAAATTAGGAGCACTTTTTTCGGATAAAGAGAATTGCAGAATTACAGTGGGGTACCAGTTATCTTATTCACAGCAGAAGCTGATGGTGCTTACACCGGAAGCGTGCAGGGAGACAGAACAGGAAGGATTGTATGTTGTCATGATAGAGAAGGAAGAACAGAAAGCGAATGAAGAATGTGCGGAGCAGGGAAAGCGCAGGGAACAGGAAACGCAGGAAGAGCCGGCAACTTTGTCACCGGGAATCCCGGATGAAGCCTTTATTCGCGGAAAAGTTCCAATGACCAAAGGGGAAGTGCGTCAGGTCAGCCTTTGCAGCCTGCGGCTTCAGAAAGATTCGGTGCTTTATGATATTGGAAGCGGAACGGGTTCGATTGCTGTGGAAGCAGCCCATTTATCCAAAGGAATCAAAGTCTATGCCATTGAAAAGAAAGAAGAGGCGGTAGCACTTCTGGCACAGAATAAAGAGAAGTTTCAGGTAGCAAATATGGAGATTATCCGGGGAACGGCACCGGAGGCATGCAATGGATTAGAGGAACCGACACATGTTTTTATCGGGGGAAGCGGTGGACACCTGATGGAAATTTTAGAAGTACTGGCAGCAAAAAAGAGAGGAATAAGAGTTGTAATGAATGCTATAAGTCTTGAGACGGTGGCAGAATTCAAACAGGTAAAAGAACGGTTTTCGGTATGCAATTTTGAAATGATTCAGATGCAGGTCAGCCGTTATCATGAGCTTGGTTCTTATTATATGCCAAAGGCAGAAAATCCGGTTATGATATGTTCCTTTGATTTGCAGGGAGGAGAAGCGGATGCAGAAGCGTAAAGGAGTAGTTCTTGCAGCACCCAAAAGCGGCAGTGGAAAGACATTGATTGCCTGTGCGTTAATCGAAGCCTTGAAAGAAGCAGGAGTCAATGTCTGCACATTTAAGTGCGGACCGGATTATATAGACCCGATGTTTCACCGTACGATTTTAGGCGTACCGGGCGGGAATCTGGATACATATTTTACCGGCGAAGCAAAGACAAAAGAGATATTTATGGAAGAGACACCGGAAGATGCATTTGCAGTGGTAGAGGGTGTCATGGGGCTTTATGACGGACTTGGCGGAATTTTAGAAGAAGGTTCCACCTATCACCTGGCAAAAGCAATTTCTCTGCCGGTGATTCTGGTAATTGATGCACATGGCATGGGAAGAACGATACTTCCGCTGATACAGGGACTTTTATCCTATGACAAAGCCGGAATCATAAAGGGCGTGATACTAAACCGGGTCAGCAAAATGTTCTATGCGTCATTAAAAGAGTTAATCGAAACCGAATTATCCATAGAAGTGCTGGGCTGTTTTACCGAACAGAAGGAGCTTCATCTGGAGAGCCGCCACTTAGGCTTAAAATTTCCGGAAGAAAAGCGTGATTTAAAAGAACAGGTATGCCGCGGGGCAGACAGCTTAAAAGAAACGGTATCGATAGAGCGGATTTTAGCAATTGGGGGAGCCGGAGAAAAGGATGCGGCATCCCCAAAAGTTGATAGTCACGAAAACAAAGTGACATATCAGAGAGCAGATATCAAAGAAAATGATACCCATGAAAGTAAACTCCGCCTTGCCATCGCAAGAGATGAGGCATTTTGTTTTTATTATCAGGAGAACCTGAAACTGCTTTCAAAAAGGGGCTTTGAGCTGGTGCCGTTTTCTCCCCTGCATGATAAGAAATTACCGGAGCATATCAGCGGATTACTGTTAGGCGGGGGATATCCGGAACTTTTTGCAAAGGAATTATCCGAAAATGACAGCATGAAGACAGCCATCCGGGAAGCCATCCGGGGCGGACTTCCGTCACTGGCAGAATGTGGGGGCTTTCTTTATCTTCATAAATCACTGAAGGATATGGAAGGCAGACAATATTCCATGGCGGGCGTAATTGATTCAGATGCAGATTACCGGGGAAAGCTGGTGCGTTTTGGCTATGTGGAGCTTACCGAGAAAGAAAGCTGTTTCCTGCCGGAAAAAGAAGAAATCCGGGGACACGAATTCCATTATTTTGACAGTACGGAAAATGGAACGGACTGCGTGGCAAAAAAACCGATCGGAAGCAGAAGGTGGGAATGTGTCTGGGAAGGAGAAAACCACTGGTGGGGATTTCCTCATCTTTATTATCCGTCCAACCCTTCTTTTGTGGAGCATTTCTATCAGCAGGCAGGATTGTATCAACAATCGAAATTGAAGCAAAAAGATAATTTGAAGTAAGAGGAAGACAGATGCAGAAAGAAAAAGCACAGAGTGGAATTTTATATGGAATCGGAGTAGGACCGGGGGAGCCGGAGCTTTTGACCCATAAAGCGGTTCAGGTGATAGAATGCTGCGATACCATAGTAGTGCCGTCCGAACCGATAGAAGAGTGTAATGCTTTTCAGATTGTAGAAAAACTGGTGCCGGACATACGGAAGCATCAGCTTGTGGCATGGAATTTTCCCATGACCAGAGATGAGAAAAAGTTAGAAGAAGCCCATGATAAGATATGCGAAAATATAGAAGCATATCTTGCAAAGGGAGAAAAGGTTGCCTTTTTAACGCTGGGGGATCCGGCAATTTATTCCACCTATACTTATCTTTCACAGAAAATCGAAGAGCATGGTGGCCATACGGAAATGGTCAGCGGGGTACCGTCTTTTTGTGCAGTGGCAGCAAGACTTGGCATTTCGCTGGGAGAAAAGGAAGAGCAGATTCATATTATTCCCGGTTCCTATGAGATAGAAGAATCGAGACAATTTTCCGGCACCAGAATCTATATGAAGTCCGGAAGGAAGCTGAAGCAATTAAAAGAAATGCTGCAAAAGGAAAGTACTATCCGTCCGTTAGAAGTGTATAGTGTTTCCGATTGTGGAAAAGAGGAAGAAAAAGTCTTTTCCGGTGTGGATAACATACCGGAAAACAGCGGATATTTTACCATCGTGATTGTAAAGACCAAAGATGAGCCGGTGCATAACAGCAGCCGCTTTTTCGAGAATCGTGCATGCGCTTATTATCCCTGCCATAGGGACATTGAGCAGATTAACTGTATGTTCTGCTACTGCCCGATGTATGAAATGGAGCATTGTCCGGGAACACCGGAGTACAAAGAGACAAATGGCAGAAAACTTAAGATTTGTACCAACTGTACATATCCCCATCAGGCAGAACATTATGATGCCATTATGAAGGTACTGACCCACCGGCTGAAAGGCTAGAGAACTTTTTAAGGGTGAAGTTTGTTGAGGCTGGGTGAACTATGGCTTGTGAAAAAATAAAAAGTGTGTTAGTATAGTAGCGATTTCATAGAAAGATAACCGGTGCCTGCAATGAAATTCATTCATATGCAGGGTAAAAGGGAAACAGGTGTAAATCCTGTACGAACTCGTCACTGTAAGAAGGGAGTAACGTAGTCAGGCTTTTAAAAGCGCCACTGATGCACAGACATTGGGAAGGTGATTATGGAGCGTTAATCTTTGAGTCAGGAAACCTGCCGTTTATCTGGTACGGGAAGAGATTCCGGGTCACGAGTAATTGGCTGTACTGTTTGATAACAAGGGAAATCCGTAAAGCGTATTTCCTGTAGTTAGTATGTCATTTACTTCGTTCATAGCAATATGGAACGGAGTTTTTTCATGTGTAAGTGAAACCAGAACATGAGAAAAGGAGAAAAAAATGAAAAAGAAAGCATTGACTGTAGTTCTTACACTTACTATGGCAGCAACCATGTTTGCGGGATGTGGTGATAAGAAAACAACAGGGACAACTGAAACAACAGAAGCTGTTTCGACAGAAGATGAAAAGGATGATCAGGCAAAAGCAGATGAGGTAGCAGCATTGATTGATGCAATTTATGTGCAGGAAAGAACTGATGAGACAGATGCACAGTGTAAGGCAGCAAAAGAAGCATGGGATGCACTGACAGATGCTCAGAAGGAACTGGTATCCGGAGAAAATGCAGACCCGGATTACTTTGGAAGAGATACCGGAGATGCATCAAAGGATGATCCTTTAAATCAGGATGATATTGGAGAGAATGAGCTTTTGGTAGTAAGCTTTGGTACATCCTTTAATGACAGCCGCGCAACAGATATCGGCGGCATTGAAAAAGCATTACAGGAAGCAAATCCTGACTGGTCTGTAAGAAGAGCATTTACAGCACAGATTATTATTAACCATATACAGGCCCGTGATGATGAAAAAATCGATAACATGGATCAGGCATTAGAGCGTGCGGTAGACAATGGCGTTAAGAATCTTGTGGTACAGCCGACCCATTTAATGCATGGTGCAGAATATGATGAACTGGTAGAAGCAATTGAGAAGTATCAGGATAAATTTGAAACAGTCCGTATCGCAGAACCTCTGTTAGGTGAAGTTGGAAGTGATGCAACTGTAATCAACGAAGACAAGGCTGCTGTTGCAGAAGCAATTACAGCAGAAGCAGTTAAACTTGCTGGATATGACAGCATGGATGCTGCAGCAGAAGATGGAACAGCATTTGTATTTATGGGACATGGTACTTCCCATACTGCAAATGTAACTTATGACCAGATGCAGACCCAGTTAGAAAAACTGAATTACAAGAATGCATTCGTTGGAACCGTAGAAGGTGAACCGGAAGATACCGCATGTGAAGCTGTTATTGAAAAGGTAAAAGAAGCAGGATACAAAAAAGTAATTCTTCGTCCGTTAATGGTTGTTGCCGGAGACCATGCAAACAACGATATGGCTGGAGATGATGAAGACTCCTGGAAGAGCCAGTTTGAAGCATCCAAAGCATTTGACAGTGTAGATACACAGATTGAAGGTCTTGGAAGAATCAAAGCAGTCCAGGATATTTATGTAGCACATACAAAGGCTGCTTTAGCGGCAGAGCCACTTGCAACAGCAGGTGGTTCCAATTCCTCTGCAGCCTTAGAGGATGGAACTTATACCGTAGACTTCAACACAGACAGCACAATGTTTCACGTAAATGAAGCAAAAGAAGGCAAGGCAGAACTTACGGTAAAGGATGGAAAAATGACAGCACATATCACACTTCCATCTAAGAACATTGTAAATTTATTTGTTGGAACAGCAGCAGATGCACAGAAAGATGGTGCGAAGCTTCTTGATCCTACTACAGATACGGTAGAATACAGTGATGGAACCAGCGAAGAAGTATACGGCTTTGATGTTCCGGTTCCTGCAGTGGATGAAGACTTTGACCTTGCATTAATTGGAACAAAGGGAAAATGGTACGACCACAAAGTATCTGTTTCTAATCCTGAAAAAAAAAATTAGCTGATGGCTCTTATGAGGCAGAAGTAACTTTAGGGGGCGGAACCGGAAGAGCAACGGTGGATTCACCGGCGAAGGTTGTGATAAAAGATGGAAAAATTACTGCAACCGTTGTGTGGAGCAGTCCAAACTATGATTACATGTTAGTAGATGGAACGAAGTATCTTAATGAGAACAAGGGCGGAAATTCCACCTTTACGATTCCGGTATCCGGCTTTGACTGTGACATTGCAGTAGTGGGTGATACTGTTGCAATGAGCACACCTCATGAAATTGAATATACATTGAATTTTAAACTGGTAAAATAAAATGCAGAAAAAACGAATTATGATAGTGAGCGTTATCTGTATACTTCTTCTGACTCTTTGTGCCTGTGGTACAAAGAAGCAGGAGAAAAAAGCAGATACCGTAGATTTTAGTTCTCTCAGCAAGACTGGGAGTATGGAATTAAATTATGCAACACAGTATAGTGTCGATGAATATGGCGGGTACAAAATGATTACGATCGTGGATGACGGTCGTTTTTTGCTTATTCCGGAGGGCATGGTGGTGCCGCAGAATATCCCGGAGGATGTTACGGTTTTACAGCAGCCGCTGGATAAAACATATCTGGTATCCACTTCTGTCATGGATTTGGTAAGACAGATTGATGCCATGTCAGATATCCGGCTCTCCGGAACGAAGGAAGATGGCTGGTATGTAGAAGAAGCCAGGGAAGCCATGGAGGAAGGAGACATTTTATATGCAGGAAAATACAGTGCTCCGGACTATGAACTGATTCTGGATGAAGGCTGTAATCTGGCAATTGAAAATACAATGATTTATCATAACCCGGAAGTAAAAGAAAAGTTGGAAGAACTTGGAATCCCTGTACTTGTGGAGCGTTCCAGCTATGAATCACACCCATTGGGCAGACTGGAATGGATCCGTTTATATGGAGTATTATTTGATAAAGAGGAAGAAGCAGATTCTTTCTATGAAGCAGAATTAGAAAAATTAGAGCCGATTATGAAGAAAGAAAGCTGCAATGTAACAGTAGCATTTTTCAGTGTGACAGCAAACGGAACAATCAGTGTGCGGAAATCAAATGATTATGTAGCGCAGATGATTGCTCTTTCCGGTGGAACCTATGTGCCGGAACAACTGGCGGGCGAAGAAGAAAATGCACTTTCCACAATGAATATACAGATGGAGGATTTCTATGCAGATGCAAAGAATGCCGATATCTTAATATATAACAGTACAATTGAAGGTGAAATCAGTACGCTGGAGGAATTGAAGCAGAAGAATGCACTGTTTGCAGATTTTCAGGCAGTACAGGATGGAAATGTCTATTGTACCACAAATAATTTCTTCCAGAAATCCACGGCAATCGGAGATTTTATGGAAGATCTGAATAAAATAATTCGGAATACAGATACAGAAGAAGCAGGATATTTAAAGAAGCTGAGGTAAAAGAAAATGAAGCGGTATGCAGTCTCTTTTATAACAATTATTATATTGCTGGTGGGATTAATTTTCTGGAATATTGGTTCTGGAAGTATTTCGATTTCCTGGGATGAACTTTGGAATATTTTACTGAAACAGACAGAAGAAGGTACCGCTTATCATATTATCTGGGATATCAGACTGCCACGGATTCTGGCTGCTGTCATGCTGGGGGGAGCATTGTCCATTTCCGGATTTTTACTGCAGACTTTTTTTGGAAATCCAATTGCAGGTCCGTATGTGCTGGGAATTTCTTCCGGTGCCAAACTTATGGTAGCACTGGCAATGATTTATCTTCTGGGAAGGGGAATTACAATCAGTTCTTTTGGAATGGTAGCAGCAGCCTTTGCCGGTTCACTTCTGGCAATGGGATTTGTACTTTTAATTTCCATGAAGGTACATAGAATGTCTCTTCTGATTGTATGCGGAATTCTAATCGGATATATCTGCTCGGCAATTACAGACATCTGTGTTACTTTTGCAGATGATTCGAATATCGTAAATTTGCACAACTGGTCCCAGGGCAGCTTCTCCGGAATGAACTGGTCGAATATCCTGATGATATTTATCCTGACCTTGCTGTCCTTTCTTGCGGCAATGTTTCTTGCAAAGCCGATTGGTGCGTATCAGATGGGAGAGACTTATGCCAGAAATATGGGTGTTAATATAACTGTGCTCCGGGTAAGCCTGATTCTGTTATCCAGCTTATTGTCGGCTTGTGTAACAGCTTTTGCAGGACCGATTTCCTTTGTAGGAATTGCGGTGCCACATCTGATAAAATCTGCCACAGGAACAGCAAAACCACTGGTGCTGATACCGGGCTGCTTTCTGGGGGGAGCGGTAGTGACACTGTTTTGTGATGGAATCGCAAGAACACTCTTTGCACCGACAGAAGTAAGTATCAGTACCGTTACAGCGGTCTTTTTAGTTCCGGTGGTAATTGTAATGATGCTGCGCAGACAGGAGGAGCGGGGATGACAAAACAGATGGCAGGAAAAGCAGAGTACACAGAGAAAGAACGCATGGCAGGAAAAATGAAATTTTCTGAAAGAAAACAGGGGCTTGTAACAGACAAATTCAAAGTTGGATATGGAAAAAAGGTCATTCTTTCGAATGTTAATCTGATGGCAGAACCGGGAAGGGTATTGACGTTGATTGGTCCAAATGGTTCCGGTAAATCTACGATTCTAAAGAGTATTGTAAAGCAGTTGAAATCCCTTGGTGGTGTAGTATACCTGAACGGGAAAGCAACCTCGGAAATGAAAGAGGCAGAAATCGCAAAGAGCCTTTCCATGGTAATGACAGAGCATATTCATCCGGAACTGATGTCCTGCCGGGATGTGGTTGCAACCGGACGATATCCCTATACCGGAAGACTTGGAATTTTAGATAAGCAGGACTGGAAACTGGTGGATGAGGCAATTACCATGGTTCATGCGGAGGAGGTGGCAGAGCAGTCATTTACAAGAATCAGTGACGGACAAAGACAGCGTGTTATGTTGGCGAGAGCCATCTGTCAGGATACAGCAATCCTGGTATTAGATGAACCTACCTCTTATCTGGATATCCGCTATAAGCTTGATATTTTAAACAGCATCCGGAAACTGGCAAGGGAACGGAATATAGCAGTAATTATGTCACTGCATGAACTTGACCTGGTACAGAAAGTATCGGATACGGTAGCCTGTGTAGATGGGACCACCGTCAGCCATATTGGACCACCGGAGGAAATCTTTCAGGGTTCGCTGGTACAGAAGCTTTATGGAATTGAGGAAAAGAACTTTGATTCCATGCTTGGAATCATGCAGATGCCGGGAAATAAAGCTGCCCCGAACGTATTCGTAATCGGAGGCGGTGGTGCTGCAATACCAACTTATTACAGATTGCAGAGAGAACATATTCCATTTGCAGCAGGAATCTTATTTGAAAATGACGTAGAATATCCTGTTGCAACGGCACTGGCATCAAAAGTCATTACTGCAAAAGCATTTTATCCGATGGAAGAAGCACAGCTGGAAGAAGCAAAGAAAATACTTACGGGTTGTGAAACCTGTATTTGCACCTGCGAGAATTTCGGACCTTATAATATGTTAAATAAAGAACTGCGAAGCCTGGCAGAAGAACAGGGAAAATTGAAATAAAGAAATTGGAATAAAAGAAAAGCCCATGGAATCAAAGTTGTTTTATGATTTCACGGGCTTTGGTATATTTTACTGTTCAGTGTCTTCTGGTAAGATGAATTTTCCAACAAGTTCATCTAAGGAAGTTGCCTGTGCAGATAACTCCTGGCTGGTAGCAGAGGTCTCTTCTGCGGATGCGGAGTTGGACTGAACTACCTCAGAAATCTGGTTTACACCCTGTTCTGCCTGATCCATGGCATTTGCCTGAGTCTTAGCAACATCACTGATGTGCTTGGAAGATTCTGCAATCTGCTGGATACCATTTACAACGTTTCCGATAGATTCAGCAGCATGGTCTGCAGCAGTATTACCTTCAGCAATCTCCTGAAGGGCACCTTCGATTAAGTCTCTGGTATCTACAGCAGATTTGGTTGTCTGCTCTGCAAGCTGACGAATCTGGTCAGCAACAACGGCGAATCCACGTCCTGCTTCGCCGGCTCTTGCAGCCTCGATAGAAGCATTCAGAGAAAGTAAGTTGGTCTGGGAAGCAATATCTTCGATTTCAGAAATAATATTTCCAATCTTCTTAGAAGTTTCATCAATACGTGCCATAGCATCAACCATGGCTTTCATTTCAGCACTGCTGTCTTCTGCTTCAGCAGCATACTGCTTTGCCTGATCATAAGCAATCTGAGCCTGATCAGCGGACTGTTCAATATTACTTGTAATATCAGTGATTGTTGCCTGAAGCTGTTGTACGGCACCGGCCTGCTCAGTAGCACCTTCTGCCATACTCTGGGAAGATTCTGCAAGGTTCATGGAACCGGCAGAAACCTGGGAAGAAGCTTCTCCAATCATCTGGATAGTATGTACCATTGCATCACGCATGCCACGCATTGCGGTCAGTAACTGTTCGAAGTCACCGACATATTTGTCGGAATGCTCGGACTGAATGGTGTAATCACCATTTGCCATGCCCTCCATCAGAACACCTACATCAGTGATGACTGCGTTCAGTGTTTCAGCCATTTCAGTAGAAGTGGCTGCAATACTTGCAACTTCATCGTTGGATTTCACCTCCGGGAAAGGGTCATGTAAATTACCCTGTGCAAAAGTGCTAAGACGATTCTCCAGTGCGACTAAAGGTTTTGAAATTCCCTTTGCAATGGAAACTCCCATCTTGGAAGAAACAAGGATGGATACAATAATAATTACAGCAATGATAATGATAAAAATAAGGGTAACAACAGAAAGTGTATCTGCTAAATGATCTCCTTCTGTTACTTTGGTATTCATCAAGTCCCTCATTCCGGAATAGATTTCGTCATATAATGGGGCTACTTCATCAATCATTATATTCTGGGCTTTTGCACTCTGACCCGGGTCGGTTGTTTTGCCGGTATCAATTGCTTTCTGCTCAGTAGTCCAGTAATCTTCCAGCTTGGCATCAATGGAATCATAGATTTCCTGCTCTTTGCTGGTGGTAGTAACTTCATCTACAATTTCCCAATACTGTTCAAAAGTGGCCTTTCTTTCGTCATGGGTATCGGACATCTGACTAATCAGACTGTCATCATCATATCCGACAATAGCACGGGTGGCAGATCTGGTATCGGTAAAGGCAACCAATGCTTTGCCGATGTCACCCTGTGAAAAACCATAATTGTTCAGGGCATTCTTATACAGAGTCATGGTTACAATCAGCATAACCACACCAAGGACGGCTGCGATGGAGCAGGTTGTCACGATAATACGGAATGCCTTCCCCAGACGGTTTCTAATTTTAAGATTCTCAAACATAACGTTCCTCCTTCGTTATATACAATGGCACTATGGCACCAATTGCGTTATGCAACAGTAAAAGTAAAAGCGAAAATCTAAATATTTATCATAATTTTACTACTTTATTGGAAATATGTCAAAATTATTCAGATAATAAGTGACTTGGAAACTGATTATTCCTCAAATTTGTTTAAACATATGAAAATTGACATTTTTCCGGTGAACCGCTAAAATGACGAAGAACATAAATAAGGCATTAAGGGAGAAAACAGTATGGGATGCGTATATTTTGTCCGGCACGGACAGACCATATGGAATGTAGAAAATAAGATATGTGGTGCAACAGATATTGCACTGACTGAGCTTGGACATAAGCAGGCAATTGAGACCGGAAAGAAAATATTAGAAGAAGGCATAAAGGCGGATGAAATATTATATTCCCCATTAATCCGGGCAAAAGATACTGCATTGCATATTTCGGAAATTACCGGAATTCCGGCAAGGGAAGAGCTTCGTTTAAAAGAGCAGAACTTTGGCAGATTTGAATCCACACCGCGGGATGGAGCAGAATTTAAGATTGCAAAGGGACAGTTTATCACCCGCTATGACGGCGGAGAATCTATGCTGCATCTGGCACAGAGGATTTACAATCTTCTGGATGAAGTAACAGCTTCCGATAAGACTTATATTCTGGTGGCACACAATGGCATATCAAGAGTTGTGCAGTCCTATTTTTATGAAATGACCAATGAAGAATATGCTGCATTTGGCGTGAAGAACTGTGCCATATTAAAATATGAATTCTAAGAGACGAAGGGCAGGAATGGAAAATGAAACCGAAGTCGGAAAAGAGTATAGAGCTTTATCATATCATGACAGAGCGGGGGTATCCGGAAGAATTCTGTGATGTCATTACCCGGAATCTGAATACGGATTTTACGGCACAGAGGATGCTGTGGTATTTATCACACTATGAATATCTGCCGGAGGGTGAAATTGTAGATGAAATGCTTGCCATTTTAAGTGACCGGAATGCGATTATGCAGAAAAAAGAATTAGAAAAAACCAATGCTGCATGGAATGAATTCCTACAGCATGGTTTTGAGGAAAAAGAATAGCGGAATCGTAAAGACGGAGCAAAGTGTCATGACAAAGCAGGTCTTAGAAGCAAATTCCGCATCGGAATGGTAGTTTTCTGCCATCATCGGAATGGCGGACATGGCTGGCATACATGCCATCAGGGTAAGAATGGTTGTTTCGGTCGGAGTAAGGAAATGTGATACCACGGCTGCAACACCAACCGGAATCAGAATCATTTTGACAATTACCAGAAAGAAATAATCATAAATAAAGTCGAGATTCTTTAAGGAAATATAAGAAAGAGTTGCACCCAGGAAAATCAGCGCAAGACTGAAGCTTACATTTCCAACAGAGGTAATTGTATGTTATTCTGGCAGCTTTTCCAAGGTTGTGGCACCGGGGCTTCGTGTGGGATTTATGATTGCCAACAAGAAGATTATAGAACGTGGAACACTGTTAAAACAGTTTACCGATGTACATACAAATATTCTTGCACAGATGATTGTTTATGAGTATTATAAGAATTATGATATTAAGAAACATCTTGCAGAGGTATCCGCTTTCTATGCGAAAAAGAGCGAATATATGTGCAAATTAATCAGGGAAAAGCTTCCAAAGGAGATAAAGTGTATTGAGCCGGATGGCGGAATATTTGTATGGTGTACCGATACCTCTGGTAAGATTAACATAGCTTGTCACATATTGGCTATGAGAAAAGCTTTGGCTTTCTGAAAAATGAGGTTCTTTCTTGTACTTTTATTCATAATAAGGTATACTTTAGGGAAGTAATTTGTTGAATTAAATATGTTTGTATGGAGGATTAATTATGGACATGAACATTGTATGCCTTGATCTGGAAGGAGTATTGGTACCGGAGATCTGGATTGCATTTGCAGAAACAAGCGGAATCCCTGAATTAAAGAGAACTACAAGAGACGAACCGGATTACAATAAATTGATGAAATGGAGACTTGGCATCTTAAAAGAACATGGACTTGGATTAAAAGAAATTCAGGAAACCATCGCAAAAATTGACCCGATGCCGGGAGCAAAAGAGTTCTTAGATGAACTTCGTTCCATGACACAGGTTATCATCATCAGTGATACCTTTACCCAGTTTGCAGGACCTCTGATGAAGAAATTAGGCTGGCCTACCATTTTCTGTAATTCTCTGGAAGTGGCAGAGGACGGTGAGATTACCGGATTTAAGATGAGAATTGAAAATTCCAAGCTGACTACAGTAAAAGCATTACAGTCCATTGGTTATGAGACGATTGCCAGCGGAGACAGCCACAATGACCTTGGAATGATTGAGGCAAGTAAAGCAGGATTCTTATTCCGCAGCACCGAGCAGATTAAAAAAGACCATCCGGAACTGCCTGCATTTGAGACTTATGATGAGTTAATGGAAGCAATCAAGAAGGCTCTTTAATTATGGCAGAGGAAAACCAGACAACCCACAAACGCAGGGTGCGTTACAGTGGAAAATATCCGAAGAAATTTGAAGAAAAATATAAAGAACTTCAGCCGGAAAAATATAAAGATACGATTGAGCATGTAATAAAAAAAGGAAACACACCTGCCGGAATGCATATTTCCATAATGGTAAATGAAATTCTGGATTTCTTAAAAATCCAGCCGGGAGAAACAGGCTATGATGCGACCTTGGGATATGGCGGCCATACGAAAGCCATGCTGCAGTGTTTAAAAGGGCAGGGGCACATCTATGCAACGGATGTAGACCCGGAGGAATCTGCCAGGACAAGAAAGCGGTTAGAAGAGGCTGGTTTTGGAGACGATATTCTGACCATACGATTACAGAATTTCTGTACGATAGATGAAATTGCAAAAGAGGCCGGCGGATTTGATTTTATTCTTGCAGATCTGGGCGTATCTTCCATGCAGATCGATAATCCGAAACGGGGATTTTCTTTTAAAGTGGATGGTCCACTGGATTTACGGCTGAACCAGGAAGCCGGAATCAGTGCAGCAGAATGCCTGGCTGCCATTACAAAGGATGAACTGGCGGGAATGCTTTATGAGAATTCGGATGAGCCATACTGTGAAGAACTGGCAAAAGCGATTACGGATGAGATTCGAAAAGGCAACCGGATTGATACCACCACAAAGTTACGGAATATCATTGAAAAGACGCTTGATTTTCTACCGGAAAAGGAGAAGAAGGATACGATAAAAAAGACCTGCCAGCGAACCTTCCAGGCACTTCGTATTGATGTGAACCGTGAATTTGAAGTGCTGTATGAATTCATGGAGAAACTGCCGGATGCATTGAAACCGGGCGGAAGAGCCGCAATTTTAACTTTCCATTCCGGCGAAGACAAGTTAGTAAAGAAAGCATTAAAAGAAGGCTATCGGGCAGGCATTTATGCCGATTATGCCAAAGATGTAATCCGCCCATCTGCACAGGAGTGTGCACAGAACGGACGGGCACGTTCTACTAAGATGCGCTGGGCAATTAAGGCAGAGTAGGTTATTTTGAAAATACAATGAGATGGAGATGAAAACAGTGAAAATGAAAAGAAAACAGATTGGTATGCTGGTATTTATTGCGATTATTGTGATACTTATGGTCGTAACAAGCCAGACACCAGGAACAATTGCTGATGCTGACAGCTATCAGTGTAAAGTCTATGCAACGATTTTATCTTTGCTTCCGCCGGTTATTGCAATCGGACTGGCATTGATTACCAAAGAGGTTTATACCTCACTTCTGGCAGGAATTATTGTAGGTGGTTTACTGTATTCCAATTTTAACCTTGAATTAATGTTAAATACCATTTTATTCCAGGAAGAAGGTGGTATGATATACAAACTGTCAGATGCAGGAAATGTGGGAATTTTAGTATTCCTTGTCATGCTTGGCATTTTGGTATCCCTTCTTAACCGGGCAGGTGGTTCTGCCGCATTTGGAAAGTGGGCATCCCGGCATATTAAAACCAGAATCGGAGCGCAGATTTCCGTTATGATTCTAGGCGTATTGATTTTCGTGGATGATTATTTTAACTGTCTGACCGTAGGAAGCGTAATGCGTCCGGTCACAGACCGGCACAAGGTGTCCCGTGCAAAATTATCTTATATTATTGATGCAACGGCAGCACCGGTATGTATTATCGCACCAATCAGCTCCTGGGCAGCAGCAGTTACTTCTTCTGTTCCGGCAGATTCCGGAATCAATGGATTTGCAGTATTTATCCAGACAATTCCATATAACTTATATGCATTGCTGACATTGGTAATGTTAATTGGAATTACTCTTTTGCGCGTGGATTTCGGACCGATGAAAACCCATGAAATGAATGCAATCAAAGGTGATTTGTTTACCACACCGGGAAGACCGTATGAAGATAATGAAGAGGAAGTTGTAAAAGAAAACTCGCACGTACTGGATTTGATTCTTCCGGTAGCTGTTTTGATTGTAAGCTGTATCGTAGCCATGATTTATACCGGTGGCTTCTTCAGCGGAACTTCCTTTGTAGAGGCGTTCTCCGGCTGTGATGCTTCCGTCGGACTGGTTCTTGGCGGTGCAGTAACACTGGTATTTACTTTTATCTATTACATGATGCGTGATGTTTTATCCTTTAAGGAATTTACCGAATGTATTCCGGAAGGATTTAAGGCAATGATTGCTCCGATTCTGATTCTGACTATGGCATGGACCTTATCCGGAATGACCAATCTCTTAGGAGCAAAAGTATTCGTGGCTGATCTGGTAGCAAATTCAGCAAATGCAATGCAGGGCTTCCTGCCAATGATTATTTTCCTGGTAGCTGCATTCTTAGCATTTGCAACCGGAACCTCCTGGGGAACCTTCAGTATTCTGATTCCGATTGTCCTTGGTGTATTCCCAAGCGGACAGATGATGGTAATCTCCATTGCGTCCTGCCTGGCAGGAGCTGTTTGTGGAGACCATTGCTCACCGATTTCAGATACCACAATTATGGCATCTGCCGGTGGTCACTGTGAGCATGTTAACCATGTAGCAACCCAGCTTCCGTATGCATTGACAGTTGCAGCAGTCTGTTTACTGGGCTATTTCCTGATTGGTATCCTGCAGGCAGCAGGACTGGCAGGAATTTCATGGCTGGCACTTCCGGTTTGTATCGTGGTATTAATTGGTGTATTATTCGTAATTCGTTCCAGAACAGGACGGGAAGAAATTTAAAAGATAAAAAAGATAATGCGGGATACGGAATTGGTGTCCCGCATTTTTGTACAATAGAATCTATAATAAAAATAATTTGAAAATTTGAAACAAAAGAAACATAAAATAACAGAAAAGAGGAAAGAAAATGTTTTGTACAAAATGTGGAAATGCATTACCGGTAAATGCAAAATTCTGTACCAAATGCGGAACGAAAGTAGAAGCTTTTCAGCCGGGAGCAATCCCGCCAAATCCGACACCGCAGAAAGCTTCAGTGCCACAGCCACAACAAAAAAAGAATGAGAAAGTAACAAAAACAAAGAACAGTGAAAAAATATCAAATAAAAATAAGAATGAAACTGAGAAGAAATCCGGCTCCGGTGCCATGGTATATTTATTAATCGGTGCAGCAGTCCTTATTATTATTCTGATTGCAATTATAGTATTGTTATTTATCAAGGGCAATCAGCCGGCAAAGCAGGATGATATTACCGATAAGCCGGTGGTTACAACGGAGCAGACCACAGAGACGGAAATGTCTACAGAGCAGACAGAGAGGAAAGATGTAAGCGGACAGCAGGAAGCATCTGAGAAAACTTCCGAAGTAATAAATAAAGAAGATACAACCGGAAATGAGGACATGGGAACAGACGGAGCAGTTGGAAAAGAGGAAGCAGAATATATTCTTCCGGAGAGTGCCAGCCGATTATTAACGGAAGCTGATTTGGAGAATCTGACCCAGGAGGACCTTCGGATTGCCAGAAATGAAATCTATGCAAGACATGGAAGAAAATTCTTAGATGAAGGACTGCAGGAATATTTCAATGGAAAATCCTGGTACAACGGAACCATTGAACCGGACGATTTCAAAGAAGATATGTTATCGGAAATAGAGAGAACCAATGAGGATACCATCGTAAATTATGAGACGAAGATGGGCTATCGTTAGAAATAACATTCAATGAAACAGGAAAAGGGGTAGAACAGATATGCCATGTACAACCATTTTAGTAGGGAAAAAAGCTTCTTATAATGGAGCAACCATAATTGCACGAAATGATGATTCCGGTGCCGGACATTTTACACCTAAGAAATATGTGGTAATTCATCCGGAAGAACAGCCGACAATCTATCAGTCTGTATTATCTCATGTGAAAATAGAATTGCCGGAGCATCCGATGCGTTACACGGCAATGCCGAATGCGGTAGACGGGGAAGGTGTCTGGGCTGCCTGTGGAGTCAATGAGGCAAAGGTTGCCATGACTGCAACAGAGACTATAACTTCCAATCCCCGCGTCTTAGGAGCAGATCCTCTGGTGACCTACCATCCGGCAGAAAATGGCAGGGAAGAGATTATCGGCGGCATTGGAGAAGAGGATATTGTATACATTGTGCTTCCGTACATTCACAGTGCAAGAGAGGGTGTCATTCGCCTGGGCAGTTTGTTGGAGCAGTATGGAACCTATGAGATGAATGGAATTGCATTTCAGGATAAGGATGAAATCTGGTGGCTTGAGACCATTGGCGGACATCACTGGATGGCAGGAAGAGTGCCGGATGATGTCTATGTGGTAATGCCAAACCAGCTGGGACTTGATACCTTTGATTTAGAGGATGCCCTTACTACACAGAAGGACTATATGTGCTCAAAGGATTTGCGGGAATTTATTGAAGAAAATCATCTGGATCTTTCTTTGGATGGCAGCTTAAATCCAAGAGATGCATTTGGTTCCCATGATGATTCCGATCATGTATACAATACACCAAGAGCCTGGTTTATGGAGCGTTATCTCAACCCACATACCTATAAATGGGATGGGGAGCAGGCTGATTATACGCCGGCATCCGATGATATTCCATGGTGCTTAAAACCGGAGAAAAAGGTAACAATCGAAGATGTAAAATATGTATTATCCTCACATTTTCAGGGAACACCGTATGACCCGTATGGTTCTTATGGGGAAAAATCCATGAAAGGCGCATTCCGTTCCATTGGAGTCAACCGGAATGATTTCCTTTCTGTGATTGAAATGCGGCCGGAGCAGGCGGACATTACCGAAAATACAGGAAGCATCATACAGTGGGTAGCATTTGCATCCAATGTATTTAATGTGCTGGTTCCGTTTTACGGGGAAGTGGAGACAACGCCGGAATATTTATCCAATACCACCGGAGAAGTTTCTACAGAGAATTTCTACTGGGCAAGCCGTATGATTGCGGCTATGGCAGATGCCTCTTATCACAAATCCCTTTTTCACATCGAACGCTACCAGATGCATGTGATGGCAAAAGGACGGGAACTGCTACATACCTATGATGCACTTCTGGCAGAAGAAACGGACGCAGCAGACAGACAGAAACTGATGCAGCAGGCAAATAATGCGATAGCAGAAATGCTTAAGAAAGAAACACAGGATACGTTGGATAAGGTGCTGTTTGAATTAAGCAGCCAGATGAAAAATGCATATTCGCGTTCGGATGCATGACAGAGAAGGGCACAATAGAGAAAAGGAGCGTAAGTGGAATGCAGACAGATTTTCATTTATTATATCCACCGGATTATGACCGGAACAAAGCCGTTCCCATGAAGGATTATAAATTTATCCAGGCATTAAAAATTGATGCTATGGTAATACTGATTAAGGAAAGCTACCGGGGAGTGGCAGACCTTTCACTGGAAAATTTCTTTTCTACAGATGAGCGGGTATTAGAGTATCGTCTGGGCGTAGTAGAAGATCTGGTGGAAAATCCGTCACTTTACGAGGCATTTTGCAAGGCGGTATCCATTATTTATAATATCAATGATATGCGAAGGGTATTAAACAGTGATTTTACGACAGATTCAGCCCTACGTTCGGTGCGATATCTTGAAATGTATCAGGAAATTGTAAATCTGTTTGCGGATGCATTGGAAAAAGCAGAGATTCATTCGGAAGGTATGCAGAATTTCAAAAAAGAAATTCACTCAATCGTAGCAAGCAGTGAGTACCAGAGCCTGAATGAGGAACTTCCGAAAATGGAACTGAACTTCGGGCATATCAAAAGCGTAACCGTAGGTATTAATCTTGATGGCAATTTAAGACCGAAAGAAGCCGGACTGATTTCTGTCAATGAGGAGCAGTTCCATCCGGGAACTATCATGGACCGGCTTTTGAAAAAAGGGAAAAATGATAAATGGCATCTGATGTCGGCACTCTATCCGCTGAGCCGGGTGCTGCACAATGATGAACAGGATGCTATAGACTATTCCATGAATGCAGCTTTGCAGACTATTTTTGCAAAGTCGCTGAGGGAGTTTGAACCGCTGGTGCAGAATTATTATCACATTAATACCAATATGTTTATTGCTTTATTGGATGATATCCGTTTTCTGACTGCCGGAGTAAAATTTATCCGTTCCATGAAAGAAAAGGGATTTGCCATGTGCAGACCGAAGATTGCATCCATGCAGGAGAAACGCTGTGAGTTAAAGCATGTATACAATCCTATGCTGGCAGTGAATTCTGTAGAGGAAACGATTGTGTCTAACTCCTTTGAACTGGATGAAAAAGGAAGATTCTATCTGATAACCGGCCCAAATCACGGAGGGAAATCTATTTTTGCCTATTCCATCGGAATGGCGCAGGCGTTATTCCAACTGGGGCTGTTTGTTCCGGCAGAAGAGGCGGTAATGAGTCCGGTGTCTGGAATATTTACACATTTTCCATCCTCTGATGAGAATAATTATGGAATGGGCAGACTGGAAAGTGAGTGTGCAAGACTGAGTGAAATCATGAAACTGCTGTCAGATACGGATATGCTGTTGATGGATGAATCTTTTTCCAGTACCAGTGGACTTGAGGCAGGCTACATAGCATCAGAGGTGCTGACCGGAATCGGAATTATTGGCTGCTGCGGTCTTTATGTAACTCATATCCATGATTTGACACAACAGCTGGATACCTATAATGAGCATCCGGAGAATAAAGGTAAAATCGATAATCTGGTGGCAATGATGGAAAGTAAAGAAGAGGGTACCCGGAGTTACCGGGTCATCCGGACGACACCGGATGGCTTAAGTTATGCAAGAGATATTGCCAAACGTTATGGTCTGGATTTGGAAGATATTTTAAAAAGATAAAAGAGAAAATCCGTATCTTACTCCTGTTATATACGTATACTATTTGTTGGAAGATTGCAACTAAGATAGCAATTGACTAACAGGGCAGGTGAAAACTACAATAGGAGAAAAGGAGGAATTTCTATGCAGGCATTGTCAAAAGCAACACCAGGTGAAACCTATACCATTCAGTGGATGTTTGGTCAGCCGGAAGTGCTTGATTTCTTGCATAGCCACTCTGTAGATGAGGGGGAACGCATACAGCTCATCCAGAAAATGCGTGACTGTGTAATTATTGGGGCAAAAGACAGCAGATTTGCAATGGGAAATGAAATTGCAGACCGAATACAGGTGTAGGAAAATCGTATAAACGCGGGAAAATATTTTGTGGGTTATCCGCATAAAAAAAGGGAAGCAGTTCCGATGGAACGGCTTCCTTTTTTCTATCAAAGGTCCATAAGAATCTATTATGCTTCTTTCCAGTAATCCGGAGTTACATCCCTGCCCAAATCTTCTAACAATTTCCGGTCACTTCTTATGGTAGCGCAGGCAACGGTAGTCAGCATATTTCCGGTAATGGTTGCAGATGCACCAGCCTGAAAAGCAGTTTCACCATCGTTGGTAAGCAGTGCACGGCCGGCAGCCAGACGGATATTTGCATCCGGATTGATATAACGGAAGAATGCGATGGTACGCAGAATATCATCTTCACTTAACTGCGGCAGATTTTCTAATGGAGTTCCCGGGATTGGCATTAAAGCATTGATTGGAATAGAATCAATTCCCAGTTCAGCTAAACTTACTGCCATATCCAGACGGTCTTCCCAGGTTTCGCCCATTCCGATAATACCACCGGAGCAGGCGCACATGCCTTCCGCTTTTACTTTCTTTAAAGTTTCAATTTTCATATCGTAGGTATGGGTGGTGCAGATATTTGGAAAATTCCGGCGTGATGTTTCTATATTATGATGATAGCTGGTAACGCCTGCCTCATGAAGGCGGTGCAGTTGTTCTTCGTCTAAAAATCCCATGGAAGCACATAAATCGATTTTGCATTCCCGATGCATGGATTCAAAGGCGTGAATGGCTTTTTCAAACTCCGGACCGGTCAGTGCTTTTCCCGCAGTTACGATAGAAAATCGGTCAACTCCTTCGCTTTCGTTCATTTTGCAGGCTTTGATAATATCCTCCTCCGGCAGGAAGTCATATACTTCACAGTTGGTATGGTTATGTGCAGACTGGGCACAATATTTACAGTCTTCCGGACAGCGTCCGCTTCGTCCGTTTATGATAGAACATAAATCTACTTTATCTCCGATTCTTGCAGCACGGATTTTGTCGGCACCTTCGCATAATTCCTTTAAATCGCAGGTAAGAAAAAAGGATAAATCATCCTCTCGCGTAATGCGTCGTCCGTCAATAATTTCCTGTGCCAGTGTCAGTGCATCCATGGTTTGTCTCCTTTGTATCTGTGTGAATTTTACAGTTCTTTATGATAAACAAAAATTAACTGAATGTCAACCTGAAATAAGATATGAGTTAACAATACGAGAAACAGGAGAAACTACAATGGATGATAGATGCATGAAGAAAATTGCAGGAAGAAAGCTGCCAGGATATGATTGTAGAAATAGTGGAAATTGGTATAATGAAAAGTAATGAGATAAGAAAAGGGGGATTCAATTTGAAAGCAACTGTATTAGTAGATAATATAGGAACGGAAATTGCAACTGGAGAATGGGGGTTGAGCATTTATATCGAACAGGCAGGAAAAAATATACTGCTTGATACGGGTGCATCAAATCGTTTTCTGGTAAATGCAAAAGCATTGGAAAAGGATATCGGGGCAGTGGATTATGGGGTATTGTCCCATGCCCATTATGACCATGCAAATGGGATGCAGGCATTTTTTGAAGAAAATGAGAATGCGAAATTTTATCTTCAAAAGGGAACCGGTGAAAACTGTTATTTTAAGAAGTGGTTTATTCATAAATATATTGGAATTCCAAAACATATCTTAACCAGACAGAAGGATAGAATTGAATATGTGACCGGAAAGTACAAACTTTATGAAAATGTATATCTGATTCCCCATACGACAAAAGGTCTTGAGACAATCGGAGCCGCCAATAAAATGTATATCAGAGACGGCAGACGTTGGCGACCGGACGATTTCGCCCATGAACAAAGTCTTGTAATAGAGGAAGAGGATGGTCTTATTATTTTTAACAGCTGTTCGCATGGTGGCGCAGACAATATTATAAATGAGGTCAGCAAACTGTTTGAAAAGCCGGCAAAAATGATGATTGGTGGCTTCCACATTTTTCAAAAGGGGGAAACTGAAATTCGGCAGTTGGCAGAAAAAATAAAGGCAACCGGTGTAAAAAAGATTTATACCGGTCACTGTACGGGAGGAAGAGCTTTTCGGATTCTACAGCAGGAGTTAGGCGATATGGTGGAGCAGTTAAAAGTTGGTCTCGTAATAGAAGCATAGATATTTCAAAAGAAATAAAGGAAGTAACAGGAAAGGAATCAACAGATGAAAAAATACAAAATCACAGATATTATTGAGGATGAATTCGGCTGTGAAGGACGGCCGGAAGGGGAAGAACCGATGGTTACGATTCTTCTGGTGGATGATACCGGAAAACAGCGCAGCATCCGTATGGCAGATAAGCTGGCTTATGAAAAGAAACTGGATATCGGAGCGGAAATGGAGCTGCCGGAAGAAGAGATAATGACATTAAACGGAAAAGAATATAAAGTGAAAAAACTGCTTGGAAAGGGGAAAGGCGGCTATTCCTATCTTGTGACAGATGGGGAGAAGGAATATGTCCTGAAACAGATTCACCATGAACCATGCAGTTATTATCAGTTTGATAATAAGTTAGAGGCTGAAAAAAGGGATTATAAACGGCTTATGGAAATTGGAATTACCATGCCAAAGCTGCTTGATATCGATGAGACACAGGAACGCATTTTAAAGGAATACATTCCGGGAGACACTGTTTATCAGCAGGTGGAAAAGGACGCACTGCCGGAAATCTGTCTGCAACAGGTAAAAGAAATGTGCACAAAGTTATATACTGCACATACAAATATTGATTATTTTCCTACAAATTTTATCCTGTGGCAAAATGTCCTCTATTATGTGGATTATGAGTGCAATGCCTATATGGAAGAATGGAATTTTGAAAACTGGGGAATCAAGTACTGGTCTAAGACAAAAGAATTCTTAGAATATGAACAGACCCATTAATAAAACTTAAGAGATTCTTAGAAATCTAAAATATTCATAAAAGGATTGCCGGGGACAAAATCTTTGTGATACAATAATCCAAAGCATAAAATACAATCCAGATAGCATTTTCTATTATTCCATTCTGGCAGTCTTAAGCGTTATGACATTTCTGTATCTATCTATGCTTTTTATACCATTTATTAAATAAAAAGCAGGAGAAGTTACAGGAAAAGGAGTATGTAGCAGCTTCCTGCAAATCAAAGGAGGAACTACATATGACAAAGAAAGTACCAGCAGCAAACCGCAATTATAAGGATACGATTTTTCGTATGCTTTTTTCAGACAGGGAGTCACTTCTGTCACTCTATAATGCGGTAAACAAACGGAATTATACCAATCCCGATGACTTGGAAATTGTAACATTGGAAAATGCTATTTATATGGGAATGAAAAATGATCTGGCATTTATTTTAGACATGAATCTCTATCTTTATGAACATCAGTCTACAGTAAATCCCAATATTCCTCTTCGGGACTTGTTTTATATTGCAGCGGAATACCAGAAACTCATCGACCGGAAATCGTTATATTCATCTGCAATTCAAAAGATTCCGACTCCCGGCTTTTTTGTTTTTTATAATGGAATAGAGCCGTTAGAGGACTGTTGCATCAGCCGGTTGTCAGATGCTTTTTTACATACCGGAGCAGAACCGGCATTGGAACTGATTGTGACAACATTAAATATCAATGAAGGACATAATTGCGAATTAATGCAGCATTGCCGAAAATTAAAGGAGTATGCGCAGTATGTGACGAAAGTCAGAAAGTATGCAGAGCAGCTTCCGTTGGAGGATGCTGTGGAACGAGCGGTTACAGAATGCATCCGGGAGAATATACTTGCTGATTTCCTGAAAAAGAATCGTGCGGAGGTAGTTGCGATGAGTATTTTCGAATATGATAAAGTGGAAGAAGAAAAGAAACTTCGCAAAGCGGAGTTTGAGGCAGGGGTAGAACAGGGTATAGAACAGGGCATAGAGAAAGGTTTAGCACAAGGCATCGAACGTGGTGAAAAACAGGCATCTGTTAAAGCAGCAACCCGGATGCTCCGGATGGGCAGCTTTTCTTTGGAGCAGATAGCAGAAATTTCAGGATTATCTGTGGATGAAATCAAAGGATTAACAGAATAAATTTTTTGAAAATTAATAATAATATTTCTCAACAGGATAACCAGAACTTGGTTATCCTTATTTTTATGCTATAATTCAGATTAGACATGACTAACTCATGCAAAAAAGGAGAATATGGAACTATGAAAAAAGAAACAAAAAAACAATTGTTGAGTTTAAAGATGTGGTTCGTACATATGGAGAGGGAGAAGCACTGCAATATGCGGTCAATCATGTGAACTTTACCATTGAAGAAGGGGAATTCGTGGTAATTTTAGGACAGTCCGGTGCAGGAAAATTAACCGTGCTTAATATGTTGGGCGGAATGGATCAGCCAACAGAGGGAGAGGTTATTATTGATGGGGAAATAGTCTCTTCCATGAACGATAAACAGCTATCCGATTTCCGGGCAGATAAGATTGGATTCATCTTCCAGTTCTATAATCTGCTGCCAAGTCTTACCGCATATGAAAATGTGGCATTGACAAAAAGTATCGTAAAGGATGCGGAAGACCCGGGCAAAATGTTGGAAGCCGTTGGTCTTGGTGACCATAAGAATAAATTTCCGGCACAGCTTTCCGGTGGAGAGCAGCAGCGTACCCAGATAGGAACCATGAATGCGCTCGGTTTTAAACGGCGCAAAATCATGCTGCATTATATCAGCTTCAGTCTGGTTGTTTCGGTAGTTGGAGTCATTCTTGGACTGTTGGCAGGAACTTTGTAGGGAAGCCCGGCAGTCATTGACATGTTTGCAAACTGGTACATCGTACTGGGATTACATTCTGTATTCCATCCGATGTATTTAATCATTGCAGCAGGCATTGTGGCAGTATGCGTACTTGCTTCCTATATCAGCTGCCGGAAACTGCTTCATATTAAACCGGCAGAGGCATTGCGGCCGGCAGCACCGAAGAAGGGAAAGAAATGCATTTTTGAGAGACTGCCATTCTGGAAAAAACTTTCCTTTACCAGCCAGTACAATCTCAGGGATATTTCCAGAGCCAAGTTAAGAAGCTTTATGTGTGTAATTGGAACGGCAGTCGGTATGCTGCTGATGATATATGCAGTCGGCTGTAATGAACTCTTAGGCAGTATGATAGAGATTAACTTTAACCGCGTAACCGTAGGTGAGTACCAGATTAAATTTTCAGAAGATGCCAAGACAAAAGATGTAGACGATATGACAGAGGAACTGGACGGCGAAGTGGTAATGGTAAATCAGGTAGAAGTGGCAAAGAAGAAAAATGCACCAGCCGATGAAAAGAAAAAAGAAACCATTACGGTTTTAGAAGGAAAGAATTTATATAATATTCTTGACTTAAATAATCAGATTAAAGGGCTGACACCGGGAACCATCGGCATCAGCCGTAAGCTGGCAGCCGACCTTGATGTAAAGGTAGGAGATACCGTATACTGGCATCTTTATACGAAAAATACCTGGTATGAAGCAAAGGTTGGAACCATTTACCGGAGCCTTGAGTCCCAGGGAATTGCATATCTTAGAGAAGATTATGAGAAAACAGGTGCGGAATATATACCAAGCTTTCTGATGACGGATGATAAAGCAGCAAAAGACAAGACCGACCTTGATTATGTAACCGGAGTAAACAGTAAGAGCGAAATGCAGGCAGCCTATGAAAGCAGTATGGAAATCATGAATATGATGGTAGGTATGATGGCAGTGTTTTCCATACTTATGATTGTTGTCGTATTATATAATTCCGGCGTTCTTTCCTTTCATGAAAGAGTAAAAGAATTTGCAACCTTAAAGGTATTGGGACTGCGTTCCTCTAAGATAAGAAGAATTTTAAGCATGCAGAATCTGTGGCTTAGTATCATTGGAATTATTATCGGAGCACCTCTTGGAAATGTTTCACTGAATGCCATGATTAATACCAATGGAGAGAATTTTGATTACAACCTGATGCTGGCACCGGTGGATTATGTGATAGCAGGAATTTTTGTTATGATTATTTCCATGCTGGTAAGCTTCATGTTCTCGAAACGAATCCGCAAGCTTGATATGGTAGAAATCTTAAAAGGCGTAGAATAACAGCAGATAACAAAACAGCAAGACCTTTTCTTTTCAGAACCCTTGTGGTATTCTGAGAGAAAAGGTCTTTTTATCAGTTTAAGAGGACAAATGAAAAATACAGGAGAGAGAAAAATGCCAGTTTTTGACTTTAGTAATGCACCGGGCGGGAAGAAGACAGAGTCCGTATGCACTTATACAACTTTTCAGTCCAATGAGAAAGAGAAGACAGCGGATGAGCCGATACTTGTTCTTGACAATCAGAGCCGTCAGTGGAAACATCATTCCGGTGGTGTGTTTGCAAACCAGAGCCAGCAGACTGCTTTTGAATTTAAGGAAGAAAGCGAGACTTACAGCGCAGATATTTTAAAAGTAGATGCACGTTTCGTCAGCCTGATTAAATGGCTGGGAGAAAATCATATCAGTGTGCGCCTTTCCGGAGAAAACAGGGAAGACGGGTATGCTGTATACAAGATTCGGGAGACAACCTTTGGTGCAGGAACCAAATTGTCGGCAGAGGATGGATTTTTACAGTTTATGATAGAGAGACTTCTTGCCAGCAGTGCACCGACAGAGGAAATGGACGAGGAAGAAGAGGATGAAAATGGAGATGATATGAAGCTGACCAGCTTACAGAGCATTTCCGATTTTATGACTTGCGCCGGCAGAACCATGCCGGATAATATCCGCCTCTGGGCGAGAAGAAACCTTGCAGTAGCACGCTCCCATGAGGTATCACCGGAGGAACGCCGTCATGCCCAGAGAGCATTGTCTATTATGATGAATATCCAGTGGAAGAGCAATTATTTTGAGGCAATTGATCCGGTAGAAGCAAGAAAGATTCTCGATGAAGAGTTATATGGCATGGAGAAAGTAAAACAGCGTATCATGGAAACCATCATTCAGATTAACAGAACCCATACCCTGCCGGCATATGGACTGCTTCTGGTGGGACCGGCAGGAACCGGAAAATCCCAGATAGCCTATGCGGTAGCAAGAATCTTAAAGCTGCCTTGGACAACATTGGATATGAGTTCCATCAATGACCCGGAGCAGCTGACCGGAAGCTCCCGTATCTATGCCAATGCAAAGCCTGGAATTATCATGGAAGCATTTTCTATGGCAGGAGAATCCAATCTGGTATTTATTATCAATGAGTTGGATAAAGCAGCATCCGGCAAGGGAAATGGAAACCCGGCAGATGTGTTGTTAACCTTGTTAGATAACCTTGGATTTACCGACAATTATATGGAATGTATGGTTCCGACCGTGGGAGTTTATCCGATTGCTACTGCTAACAATAAAGCCGATATCAGTGCACCGATTTTATCCCGTTTTGCAGTAATTGATATCCCGGATTATACATCAGAAGAAAAGAAGATTATCTTCTCCCGGTTTGCACTGCCGAAGGTATTAAAACGAATCGGCCTGCATCAGGGTGAATGTGTTGTAACAGAGGATGGACTGGATGCAATCGTAGAGCAGTTTAAGCATACTTCCGGTATCCGTGATTTAGAGCAGGCAGCAGAACATTTGGCAGCCAATGCCCTTTATCAGATCGAAGTAGACCATGTGCCATCCGTAACCTTTGATGCTGAAAATGTGAAGAAGCTGTTTGCGTAAAAGTGATTGGTAAGGAGAATAAGGATGAGCGGATATTTAATCAAAGATACAACAAAAGAAGAACGTGAGGCAATTGTTGCAGAATCCTTGGGAAATATTTCTGCAACCTGTGACGGCTGCAGTGCCGGAATCGTGGAAATGTATCAGGCATACATTGATGGAGAGAAGGAACTCCGGGAGATTAATATGGAATTCAATGCCCGGTATGTAAGCGGCATGGAAGGACCGGAACGCCGGGGATGCCCGATGGAATAAAGACGGTTTACATAATGTAAAGGAGAAGGAAAAATGAGCAAAGAAAAAACAGAATACAGATTTAGCGTGCATGCGGCACCGGCGGTGATTAACCAGGTGATTCAGAATTATCTGGCAGCCAACCAGTATGTACAGATACCAAAGCCAAATGCCAATTATTATTTCTTCAATGACCCGTGGATGAAGGGAAAACGTTCTATAGAATATTACATTCATGGAACAGAAGTAATCGTGCTGGCATATATGGGAACTTTTGAGAAACCAAGAGGACTGGAAGGCTTTGTAGGTGCCATTCCAAAGAAATCTTTCCGGGATGATTTAGAACCGCTGTTTATAGAACTACATCGCATTGATATGATGGGTCTGGCACCACAGCAGGGAATGCCGATGCAGCAGGGAGCACCGATACAGCAGGGAGCACCGATGCAGCAGGGAGCACCGATACAACAGGGAATGCCACCACAGCAGGGATATATTCCGCCGCAGAACAGTGCCAATCAGTTTGTGGAGAAATCCAGAAAGACACGGGAGAACTGGACAATTGCAGGTTTTGTAATCGGCTTGGTGGGACTGCTGTTATCCTTCTTTGGCATTGCATACGGAGCAATTATAATTGTGCTGGAATTCTGGTGTGGATTCCAGGGCTTACAGACGAAGAAAAAAGGACTTGCAATTGCAACCATTGTGCTGGCGGGAATCAGTGTACTGTTTTTAATCCTGTCAATCGTGTATACTGCAAGCCATCCGGTGAGAAGTTATAGGTATTATTAAAGATAAAAAATGAAAGTGAAAAGAGACACCCCGGCATTAAAACAGATGCCGGGGTTATTCTTATAGGCTGCTAACAGGAGAAAATCAGCAGGAAAAATATTTTCTTAAAATTGCACTAAGTTTTCCAAAGAAACGTCCGATAAATAGATTAGACAGCAGAAATGCGAATCATTTCAAGGAAGAAAGGAGATGCCGTTATGCGTATAGAAGCTTATAACCAGATCGCATCTATATATAAAACAAGTAAGACTGGTAAAGTACAGCAACCATATGGTGTAAGCACAGGCAGGGATGAAGTGCAGATTTCCCAGTTGGGAAGAGATTACCAGATCGCAAAACAGGCAGTCGCAGAAGCTTCGGATATCAGGGAAGATAAAGTAGCAGAACTGAAAACAAGTGTCCAGTCAGGAAAATATGATGTGGATTCCGGAGATTTTGCAAGTATGTTACTGGCAAAATATAACGAAATGAAGAAGTAAGAAGTGAGGATAAGCCGTGGCTAGTTTGATGGAGGATTTGGCAGATGTACTTCTGCAGGAAGATAAACAATATCAGGAGTTGATTGTTCTTTCAAAAGAGAAGACAGATGTACTGGTTGCCGGAAATGTAAAGAGATTGGAAGAAATTACTGCAATGGAGCAGGAAATGACAGATGTGCTTCATGGATATGAAGTGCGCCGCAGAACCATCTTACAGGATATGGCAGATGTACTGGGCAAATCAAAGGATGATTTTACCATTGAGACCATGATACAGATACTGGAATCACAGCCAAAAGAACAAAGCCGCCTTATTTCACTTCGGGATAAACTTCACAGGACGTTAAAGGAAATGGCACAGCTAAACACACAGAATCAGGCACTGATTAAACAGTCCTTAGAGATGGTGGAGTTTGACCTGACCTTGTTTAAGAGCCTGCGGCAGGCACCGGAAACGGCAAATTATAACAAATCTGCATACAATACCGGAGATTTGTTAGGAAGCAGCGCTTTTGACACGAAACAGTAGGCAGGAGGAAAAGTACCATGGCAAATGGAATGGGAAGTTTATATATTGGTTCTTCTGGACTTCGGACAAGCCAGAATGCCTTAAATACGACAGCAAATAACCTTGCGAATGTTGACACAACCGGATATGTGCGCCAGCAGGTCATTCAGGCGGACCGCCATTACAATACATTTGATAAAAATGCAGCAATCAGTAATCAGCAGTCCGGACTTGGTGTAAGTATTGCAGATGTCATTCATTCAAGAGATATATTTTTAGATAAATCATATCGTACAGAGACTGGAAGACAGTCTTTTTATTCCGCATGCTACTCTGCAACCAATGAAATTTATACTTATTTTCAGGAGCTGGAGGGAGAAGCATTCCAGGATAGTATCTCGTCTTTATATACTGCATTTGAAGAGTTCTCCAAAGATCCGTCTGATTCGGTAAACCAGAACCTTGTAATGCAGAAATCGAGTCTGTTTATCAGCCGGGCGAAAGCCGTTTACACAAGTTTACAGAACTATCAGAATAATTTAAATACAAAAATTTCCAAAGATATTGACCGGATTAATGAACTGGGAAAGAAAATCTATGATTTAAACGAAAACATTGTAAAAATCGAGGCTGGTGGAGTCGAGACTGCAATGGAATTAAGAGACCAGCGGGATAACGCACTGGACGAACTGGCAGGTCTGGTTCATATCGACTATGATGAGAAATACGATGGAACTGTATTTGTTTCAATAGAAGGTGTTGATTTCGTAAATCGTGCCCAGGTATATGAGATGGGAAAAAGCGTAGATGACGAGACCGGTTATATTACACCATACTGGCCGCAGATGTCAGATACGAATCGTGGACAGACAGCCAATGTATTTAACTTTAATGTAGATATTTCATCTGCTTATAACACCGACATCGGAGAATTGAAGGCACTGGTAATGCAGCGTGGAAATTATGTGGCAGATTACCGTGATATAGAAGGAAAATCCCGTCAGGAATATAATGATGATGCAGGAATGTCTGTAATGCTTTCTACAGAAGCAGAATTAGACCAGCTGGTACATAAACTGGTTACAGCAATCAATGATATCTTCTGTCCGAATGTAGAATATGCTGGCACAGATTTAACCGGAACAACAGCAGATGGAAATGCGTTTACCATTACACAGGGGATGAAAGTTTTAGATACAGATAACTGTGCAGTAGGAAGTGATGGAAAGCTTCCGCCACAGGAGCTATTTTCCAGGGTAGGAACGGATCGCTATACAGAGGTGAATGTAACGGATGCGGCTGGAAATACCAGGACATACTATGTATACAATGAGGAAAGTGCAACAGATATTTCTAAAATGTATACCTTGTCCAGCCTTAAGGTAAATGATGAAATTATCAGCCAGCCATCTTACATCCCGCATCTGACACAGGATAGTAATAATAAACAGGTAGCGCAGCAGCTTGGTACCGCATTTACAGAGATGTGGAAGAAGAGTGAGATTTCTTTGAATCCGAATGCTACCAGTAAATGTACCTTTATGGAATATTATGCACAGATGATTGGTGAAACAGGAACAGCAGGTTCTGTTTACAATACCATGTCAGAGACACTGAATAACACGGTAAATACCGTTGATAATAAGCGTCAGCAGGTAATCGGAGTTTCTTCTGACGAGGAACTGACCAGTATGATTCAGTTCCAGAATGCTTACAATGCAGCCAGCCGTTTTATGAATGTGGTAAGTGACATGATAGAGACATTAATTAACGGATTGTAATATAGAAGAGGTGGGAATATGCCGTCACAATTTTTTGGATTAAATATAGCAGCATCTGCATTAAATGCATTTCAGGCATCTGTAAATACTGCTGCCAATAACGTATCCAATGTACAGACCAAAGGTTACAGTAAACAGGTAACGAATAAAGAAGCCGGTGAGGGAATGCGTGTCAATGCAAAATACGGAACCACCGGAACCGGAGTAAATGCGGTTTCTGTCACACAACTCCGGGACAGCTATTATGACACGAAATACTGGAATAATAATGGAAACCTTGGATTGTATCAGAAACGTCTTTACTATATGGAACAGATTCAGACATATTTTACAGATGATGATACGGAAAAGGGTTTTTCCACATTATTAAAAACCATGTTTAATAATCTGGATACCACACAGCATACGAACTTTGATGAGAATGTAAGAAAGCAGTTTATCGGAAGCGCCCAGAGTCTTGCTACCTATTTTAACGGAGTTGCTACGAACCTTCAGGAATTACAGGGAACCTTAAACAATGAGATTAAGTCTACTGTAGATAATGTAAACTCCATTGCAGAGAAAATTGCATTGATTAATAAGCAGATTAATCAGGTGGAAATCAATGGTGGACATGCCAATGAGCTGAGAGATAAGAGAGCACTTTTGGTGGATGAACTTTCCGCAATTGTTCCAGTTGAAATATCAGAAGTGCCGATTACCAACAGTAACTATCCGGATATGGATCTTGGAATTAATAAATACACCGTGAAAATCAATGGACAGACCATGGTGGACGGATACGATTACCGTACCCTTTCTTATGAAGCGAGAGAGCAGAAGATTAACCAGACTGATATTGATGGATTATACGACCTGACCTGGTCAGATACCGGAGTAAAATTTAATGCAGCCAGTGCATCCATGGGTGGAAACTTAAGAGCTTTGTTTGAAATGAGGGATGGAAATAATGCAGAGAACTTTACCGGTAAAATAGGAACAGAAGCCGGAAGTATCCAGAATACTGTGGTAGATGGAAGAACTGTAACACAGATTACCGTAAAGAATCCATCTATGACGGATGTAGAGAAATTATCCATTGCAGAACAGGGAATCATAACCGTATTAAACAATGATTACCTTTATTCCGATTTTACCATGAATGCAGATGGAAGTTATACTTTTACATTAAAACAGGAGTTAAATGCATCCCAGAGAAGCAAGTTCTTAGGAGAAAGTGTCAGCATTGGAAAGAGTGTGGATGCCATGGGAATCCCGTACTATATGTCCCAGATGAACCAGTTCTTAAGGAGCTTTACCAAAGCATTTAATGATATTGAACGTGGAGACGCAGCTGATCCGGCAGTAGATTTAAATGGAAAAGAAATGGGAAGCTTCTTTGTAGGAAAGAGAGCTTTAGGCGGAGAATATGATTTTACAGATACACAGATATCCTCCGGTTCCAATACCTATTATCAGCTGACAGCATTAAACTTTGCTGTAAATTCAGAGTCCATAACAGACCCGGGAAGATTTGCAGCAGTAACCAGGTCAGAGTACACCGATGGTGTGGATAAATATACATTGTTGGATAGCTTGAAGAAATTAGAGAGTGATACCAAGCTTTACCGTGGAACGGGGGCAGATGATTTCTTACAGTGTCTGCTTTCGGATATTTCTGTAGATACAGAAGAAGCGGAGCTTTTCAGCAAGAATTATTCCAATATAGAGTCGACTATCGATATGCAGAGACAGTCGGTATCCGGTGTAGATGAAGATGAAGAAGCACTGGACTTAGTAAAATTCCAGAATGCATACAATCTGGCATCCAAGATGGTTTCTGTTATGGCAGAGATGTATGACAGATTAATCTTAGAGACCGGAGTATAAGGAGGTTTGTTAGAATGAGAGTAACCAATAACATGATCATGAGCAATACCAAAATAAATATCAATGGAAACAAGACCAATGTGAATACATTGAATAATCAGATGACATCACAGAAGAAAATCAGCAGGCCATCCGATGACCCGGTTATTGCTATCCGTGCACTTCGGCTGCGCAGCAGTTTAAGCCAGATTAATCAGTATTATGAAAAAAATATTCCTGATGCAGAGGCATGGTTAGATGTTACCGAAACCTCTCTTACTAACATGAAAAAGCTGCTGACTACCATTCACACCCAGTGTGATGCAGGAGCCAATGGAACGCCGACGGAAGAAGACCGTAAGACTATTTTAAAACAGTTACAGTCCTTAAGTGACCAGATTTATTCTGAAGGTGATGCAGATTATGCGGGAAGAACGGTATTTACCGGTTATAAGACGAATTCAACCTTGACATTCCAGGCAGACAGCAAAGAGGCTTATAATATCAGCGAGTATTTATCCGCAGATAAAATCGAAGAATATAATTATTCCTATGGAAATGTTAAGACCCCGACAGCTGCAGACGTAGCTGCAAAGACAGCACCGGGTACACCGGAGAATACTACACTGCACAGATTGCGCCTTTCCTATGATAATATTACCGATATTACTGGTGGAAAAATCAGTTACAGTTATAAAGACACAGCAACCGGACAGATGACCACGAAAGAGCTGAATGTTACCACTGTTACCACCAGTGATTTAGAAGCGTCTTCTTATGCAATAGCAGATAATGACATCGTATTTAATAAAGACACCGGTGAATTCCTGATGGGAAAAACGCTGGCATCAAATCTGAAATCATTAGGAGCAACGGTTTCTGTAAATTATGATAAGACCGGATTTTCCAAAGGAGAATTACGACCGGAGAATTATTTTGACTGTACCAATAATACAGATGCAGCTAATCCAATCCAATATACTAATTTTGAAAACGGAAAGAGAGTCCGGCAGGATATTGAATATACCATTGCATCGAATCAGACACTGGTGGTAAATACACAGGCAAGCACAGTGTTCAATTCTGATATCGCAAGAGATTTAGATAATCTTACTTCCATTGTGCAGTCAGCGATTGACGCACATAGTGTAGTGGACAACATTAAGGAAATGAAAGGCTTAAGCCAGTATTCCTCAAAGGACGACCAGGAATATTTAGAAAGCTGTCTGGCTGCTGCCCAGAAACAGGCAGATTATGCAGACCATCAGCTGCAGACAGTATTTAACAGGGGACTGACAAAATTTGAAGGCTATATGTCAGATGTAAATCTTGCAATCACGGATGTGGGAAGCAAGGGACAGCAGCTTGATATTACAAAGAACCGCATGTCTAATCAGCAGCAGACAGTAGAGGCGTTAAAATCAGACAATGAGGATAAGGATTTATCAGAGATTATCATTGACTATACTTCTTCCTATACTGCATATCAGGCATCTTTACAGGCGGCCGCTAAATTAGAAAGACAGACTTTACTGGATTATCTGTAAGAAAGGAGAAACTGGCATGAAAGCAGCAACAAGATTGTTTGGGGAAATAGAAATTGACGAAAGCAAAATCATAACATTTGAGGACGGAATCATTGGATTTCCGGATATGAAGAAGTTTACCTTAATCTTCGATGAAGAAAAAGAAGGCAGACCATCCATTTCCTGGTTACAGTCCATGGACGAGCCAGAGACAGCATTTCCGGTAATGGATCCGCTGTTCGTTTGTGAAACATATAATCCAAGTGTGGAAGATGAATTGTTAAAGAACCTTGGAACCATAAAAGAGGATAACCTTTATGTACTGGTAACAGTTACCGTGCCGCAGAATATCAAAGAACTTGCAGTGAACTTAAAAGCACCGATTGTAATTAATACAGACACAAGAAAAGCGAGTCAGATAATCGTAGAGGATGACCTGCCGGTAAGATACAGAATTTATGAAATTTTAGAAGAAGCAAAGAAGAAGGCAGGTGAATAAGATGCTGGCATTAACAAGAAAAAAGGGAGAATCCCTTGTTGTCAATAACAATATTGAGATAACAGTACTGGAAATCAGAGGAGACCAGATTAAAATCGGCATCTCAGCACCGAAGAATGTGCCGGTATACCGGAAAGAAGTATATTTACAGATTCAGAAGGAAAATGAAGCTTCTCTTAAAGCCGATGGGTTAGAAGCTTTGAAAAATTTACTGTAACCGCTAAATAAATTTACGGGTTCTACCGATATAAGAGTTAGAACAATGGTAAACGGAAATGACAAGAAGCACATGGAGGTGTAAGCAATGTCAATTGAATCAATCAGAAACAGTGGATCGGTGTATCAGGGAAGTTCTCCGGTTCAGGGAACAATAAGAGAAAGTTCCGCAGTAACAACAGAAGGATTACAGACAAGTGCAGATGAAATGCAGCAGGAAAATGCCAGCGTATTAGAAAATGCAGCAGCACAGGGTCAGAATCCAACAGAAGAAGAAAAAGCAACTGCCTCTTCCTCGGAACAGGTTAAGAAGGCGGTGGAGAGCATCAATCGCAGCCAGACTCATACAGAAGCAATCTTTGGTATCCACGAAGGAACTAATCGTGTTACCATTAAGATTGTGGATAAAGAGAGCAAGAAAGTGATTAAAGAATATCCACCGGAGAAGACACTTGACATGATACAGAAGCTCTGGGAGATGGCAGGGCTGATGGTAGACGAGAAGAGATAGGAGGTACTTAAGATGGCAATTCGAGTATCAGGATTAGCGTCAGGAATGGATACCGAGTCGATTGTTACACAGCTCGTATCTGCATATAATGTAAAGAAAAATACATATGTAAAAGCACAGACCAAGCTTTCCTGGAAGCAGGATGCATGGAAGACATTAAATAAAAAGGTAAAGAGTCTTTACAGTAACATGACAAGCTTAAAGTACAGTTCTGCGTATAAGACCAAGATGGCGTCGGTGTCGGATACTACTAAGGCAAGTGTCAGTGCAGAGGGTACTGCTGTAAACGGAAGCTACAGCTTAAAGATTAATCAGGTGGCAAAGTCCGGTTATCTTACCGGCGGCCAGTTAGCAGCTTCTACAACCAGAGCAACCAAGCTTAGCGAGTTATTGGGTGATGACAGCTTTGCCGGTGGAAAGATTGAAGTGACATCTGCCGGAAAGACCAGCACTATTGAAGTGACAGCAGATACAACCGTAAGTAATTTTGTTTCCAAATTAAATGACGCAGGCGTAAAAGCATCTTATGATGCTACGAACCAGAGAATCTATGTAGCAGCATCCGGCACAGGAGCAGCCAATGATTTCAGCCTGTCAGGAGTAGATGACAATGGAAGCACAGCATTAAAGGCACTGGGCTTGAGGGTAGCTTCCAAGAGCAATACAGAGAATTATAAGTCATGGGCAGCGTATGATGGACAGGATATAGCGCAGATTCTTGCGGATCTGCAGAATTCCAAGGATGCAATCTCAGCAGCCAATAACAGCATTACACAGTCGCGCTCTAAGATTTCCGGTTATACAACAAAGGTAAATTATGCATCTTCCTATGAGACCATGATGAATGCATATAAGGGACTTGATAATGCAGGAGAAATCCGTGATTTGGATGAACTGGCAGCTATGTCCAAAGCTGATTTATCCAAAACATATGAATTGGATGATGATGGAAACTTTAAAAGAGATTCAGAAGGAAAGCTGATTGTAGCAGACGATACAGTCGCAGATGATAAAAAAGCAACCGGTACAGACCGCCTGAATGCCCTTGCAGCCAAAGCAGGTCTTGTTGAGAAGAAGGATGAAAATGCCGGCGAAGGTGTAAAACAGGTTACCATTGCAGAATTTGCGGCGGCAAAGGCTGCAGTAGACAAGTATGACGCCCAGGCAGCTGATGACACCCTGACAGCTGATGAAAAAGCGGATATGAATGATTTCATTACCAGTGTTCAGCATGCTTATAAGGGGGCAGCAGATTCAGAATATGCATCCATAGAAGAACTTACCAATGCATACAATGATAAGATTACGAAAGAGCAGGACAGTATTACTGCCCAGAATCAGATTATCAGTGATAATAAGGCTGTTCTTGAAAAATATGCCCTGTTAGATAACGGGGAAGATCAGGCTGCATTGGAGGCACGTATTTCCTATGCGGTAAAACAGCTTGCCAATGCAGCTGACAAGACACAGTACAATACGGATGCAACCCGCATAGATGGTCAGGATGCAGAGATTTATGTAAATAATGCAAAATATACGTCATCCTCTAACTCCTTCAGCATTAACGGACTGAAGATTGAGGCGCTGGCTTCCACCGAAGGTAGCGAGATTAACGTAACGGTAAAGAATGACGTAGACGGTGTATACAAGAAAATAAAAGATTTCTTAAAAGAATATAATTCCCTGATTAATGAGATGACTTCTCTTTACAACGCAGATTCTGCCAAAGGATATGAGCCGTTGACAACGGAAGAAAAAGATGCCATGACAGATTCTGAAGTCGAGGAATGGGAGAAGAAGGTAAAGAGTGCATTGCTTCGCCGGGATGACAGTCTGGGTAATCTTTTAAATTCCATGACCAGTGCCATGTATAAGGGATATACTGTGAATGGCAAGAGTTACAGCCTTTCCAGCTTTGGTATTTCAACCCTGGGATATCTCAATGCAGATGAGAATGAGGAAAATGCTTATCATATTGATGGTGATGCAGATGATTCAGCGGTTTCTTCTAAGACCAATAAGTTAAAACAGATGTTACAGGAAGACCCGGATACAGTTACGGCATTCATGCAGCAGCTTGTTACCGGTGTATACAATGAGATTGATACCAAGATGCGCTCTAATTCTCTGAGCAGTGCAATGACTGTTTATAATGATAAGCAGATGGCAAAAGAGTATAGCAATTACACTACCACCATTAAGAAGTGGGAAGATAAGATTACTTCGATGGAAGATTCTTATTATAAGAAATTTGCGGCGATGGAAACTGCACTGGCAAAATTACAGCAGTCTACATCCTCACTGTCAGGTCTCTTAGGTTCATAAGTGCCGATAAATGTCAGTCACAGGTATAGACCGGTGATAATGTGAAAATACATGGAGGTAACACGATGACAATGAACAATGGATATGCAGCATATCAGAACAGTAAGATTATGACTGCTTCTCCGGCAGAATTGACACTGATGCTTTATGAAGGTGCCATCAAATTCTGTAATATTGCAATCATGGGAATTGAGGAGAATAATATCCAGAAAGCCCATACAAATATTGTAAAAGTAGAAAATATCATAGAAGAGTTTCAGGCAACCTTAAATCATAAGTATCCGGTTGCAAAGGACTTTGAAAATGTGTATAAGTACTTACAGGAACGTCTGGTTGAGGCAAACATGAAAAAAGATAAAGAAATTTTAGAGGAAGTACTGGTACACCTTCGCACCATGCGTGATACTTGGAAAGAGGTAATGAAGCTTGCACACAGCAAATAACAGCTATATTGAAATCTTGAAACAGAGCCTTACGAAAAAAATAGAACTGCTGGATACAATTATGGCATTAAATGTATTGCAGAAGGACATGCTGGAAAATCCGGATTTAGATCCGGATGAACTGGAAGAAAATCTGAACCGTAAGGCAGATCTGGTAGAGCAGTTATCAAAGTTAGATGACGGATTCAGTCAGATTTATGACCGGGTTCGAGCTGATTTGACAGAGAACCGAGGGGCATATTCGGAAGACATTGCTCAGATGAAGCGGGATATTACCGCAATCATGGACAAGAGCACTGCAATCCAGAGCCAGGAAAAACGCAATCAGGTATTGATGCAGCAGAAATTTACTTCCGTGAAGAAACAGATTAAGGAAGTAAAGAAATCCAGACAGGCGGTGAATTCCTATTACAGAAATATGATGAAAATGGGAACTCCGGGTTCCACATTTCTGGATGATAAGAAGTAGACTGGAAAAATTTAAAAAAATTTTCCATTTACTATAAAGTATCGAGACAACCGTCCGATATATATAACAAGTAAACAAGATATTGTTACTTAGCAGATAGATTTGAGGAGCGTACGGCCGATAAGATATCTGCAACAACAAACAAGTAGTCGCAAGGAAGCGACGTTAAATTCAAGGAGGAATTAATTATGGTAGTACAGCACAATTTACAGGCAGCAAACACAAACAGACAGTTAGGTATCACAACAAGCGCACAGGCAAAATCAACTGAGAAATTATCTTCCGGTTACAAAATCAACCGTGCAGCAGATGACGCAGCAGGACTTTCCATTTCTGAGAAAATGAGAAGCCAGATCCGTGGTCTTAACAAAGCTTCTTCAAACGCACAGGATGGTGTATCTTTAGTACAGACCGCTGAGGGTGCATTAAATGAAACACATTCTATCTTACAGCGTATGAACGAACTTGCTACACAGGCAGCTAACGGAACTAACACTTCTGTAGATAGAAGCGCTATCCGTGCTGAGTTGGATCAGTTAACATCTGAAATCAACCGTATCCAGTCTACTACACAGTTCAACACAATGAACCTGTTAGATGGTACATTCTCTGGAGCAACAAAGCAGATGAAATTACAGGTAGGTGCCCTTTCCGGACAGTCTATCAACTTCTCAATTGCTAATATGTGTGCAACAAAGATTGGTCTTAAGACAGCTTTAAGTGTAAGTACATTTACAAAAGCTGGTTCTTACATGAAAGCAGTTCAGGATGCAATTGAAGTTGTTTCTAAACAGCGTTCCGCAATGGGTGCTATCCAGAACCGTCTGGAGCATACAATTGCCAACCTGGATACCACATCTGAGAATACTCAGTCAGCAGAATCCCGTATCCGTGATACAGATATGGCTTCTGAAATGGTTACATACAGCAAGAATAACATCCTTGCTCAGGCAGGTCAGTCTATGTTAGCACAGGCTAATCAGTCTACTCAGGGTGTATTATCCTTACTTCAGTAATCCTAAGTACTCAACCATAAAAATAAGGCTGACCCGAAAGGGTCGGCTTTATTTTTTACTTTACAGGAAATTGCTTTCCTGTAAAGTAAAAAAACGCTCCGCGAGGATGCGCACTGCGGCGTATAAGGTAGATGTCGCAGGTGCGAGAATGTGCCAAGGCACATTCTTTGTTACACGGGTAGTGATAATTATTTTCTTAGTGACGAAAAGATTAGTATCATGTAGAATAGAAGAAAAGAGATAAGACGAGGTACTATAAAGTGGAAGCAGGAAAGTATAGTCAATTACAAGAGGAAATGAAAGCAGTAATCCGGAAGCTGTATCAGAACCAGCAGGAGGAAACTTATCCATGGATTGGTGCACATATTCAGGAGATAAAGGATAGCCTGTTAGAACAAATTACATATTATACAGAAAAAGGTGAAACCGACGTAGCAATACAGGAACAGGCAGTTACTATATTGGAACATCTGATTCATGCATATCAGAATCATCAGATCATGGAACTGGCAGATTGCCTGAACTATGAATATGGCAGATATATGGGATGGGAGATATAATATGACGATATACGAAAAGAATATGCAGGCAATCCGGGAACACCATGTAAGACTTCATGAATATCTGGAAACGGCACAGCCGGAGCAATCAGTAGAGATACGCTATGAAGCAGCGGAAGATGAAATGCTTTATCCGATTGTGACAAAGGGCGGATTGGAATACCGGTTAAATAGTAAATATAATCCAAAGGAAGCATCCATGCAGTATGTCAGCCAGTTTGAAAAAGAAGGCTCCTACAGCGTGTTCTTTCTTTTGGGATTTGGAGACGGAAGAAGTATAGAAGCATTGGCGCAGACGCTGGATGAGACCATGACACTTATTGTATATGAACCATCCGTTGCTATTTTCCAAAAAACATTAGAGACCTTTGATTATACTGAACTTTTAAAGAAGAAAAATGTGTATTTGATAGTAGAGTCAGAGAATATGCTGCAGGAATATTTGGAATCAGGTATCAGCTTTAACAATATCCGAATGCTGCGCCTTGGCATTCTTCCAAATTATGATTCTATTTATCCCAAGGAATGTAAACATATGTTAGAAACGATGATATATTTCATGAATAAGACGAAGATATATCGGAATACCATCTATAATTTCAGGGAAGAGTTTGCGGCACATGCCTTAAGTAATATGTATGATTATCTCTGGCAGACAGATACCCATTATCTGAAAGAACGCCTTGCGGAGGAGGATTTAAGTGATGTTCCGGCAATCATTGTAGCAGCAGGTCCGTCTTTAAATAAAAATGTACAGGAGTTGAAGCGGGCGAAAGGAAAAGCATTGATTCTTGTGGTGGATGCAGCACTTCGTGCAGTGGTAAATGCCGGGATTACACCGGATTTGGGGATAACAATTGATGCAAGAGTACCAGAACGCTTTTTTGAGGGGATAAATATCAGTGCATTTCCATTTGTTTTTGAAGCAATATCGAAAGAAGATATTGTCAGACAACATACTGGAAAACATTTTTATGATGATTTTCCTTGCAATATAATTGCTAAGATAGTAATGGAAAAGAAAAAATATTGTCTGGAAGAAATTCCGACAGGTGGTTCAATCTCTACTAGTGCTTTTTCACTGGTGAAAGCACTGGGGTTTAAAAAAATTGTTTTTATTGGTCAGGATCTGGCTTTTACCGGAGGTCAGACCTATAATAGTGGGTTGAAAATGGAACAGAAAGAGGATGAACAGTATCAGAAGAAACGTGTCATCGTACAGGTAAAGGGCAATGACGGAACTATGCTGGACACTGATTATCAGATGGATATGTACCGGAAATGGATTGAGAATGAAATCTTAAAATTGCCGGAGGATATCACGGTAATCAATGCAACAGAGGGTGGTGCGAAAATAGAAGGCGCAAAGGTAATGACACTAAAAGAGGTCATTGATTCCTGCACGAAAGAAATTGATTTTGAAAAATTATTGCAGGAAGTACCGTTGGCATTTTCAGAGGAAGAACGGCAGGATATTATCAATGAGATAAAGGAAGAGCCAAAGCATCTGGAAGAAGTAAAGGAGAATATTAAGAGGGCAACGGAAGTGGCAGAGCAGTTAGAACAGGCATCCAAATATGACGATGTAGAGGAGCAGAAGAAGCTGCTGACAGAATTTGGAAATTTCAATGAAGAAATCCAGAAAGAGCCGGTGCAGGATTTATTATTATATTATAACAGCGAAATAGAATTCTCCCTTGGAGATGATGTTTTATCTGCAGATTTAACAATACCAGACTTATGCAATCGGGCAAAAGCCTGGTACAAAGGCTATGAAGCTGCGGTAGACCGCCTCATAGCAGATTTACATGAAAAATTTATTGAACGTTTATAGAATGGATAACATGGTATGAATCCTGTGCTCAAAGGTGTGGGCATCTAAAATTTTACCAAGAGCGTTGGCAGCAATCTGCTGACGTTCTTTTTCACGGGAAAGATAATAGCCGGCATAAGTTTCTGATTCCTCATAGGAAGAATAATAAATAAAGTCTTCTCCTGGAACAAAATAATTAAGAAAATCCTCCTGATAATTCGTCAGAAGGAAACCACCGCTTCCCATAATATCGAACGCCCGCAGAGGAATACCCTTTTGTATGCTACGCAAGGTAATGTTAAGATTAATCTTTGAATGCCGAAAAACCAGGGGCATAATCTCGTAATAGTCAATGGCTCCCATATTTTCTACTTTGGGAAGCTGCGGAGTAGGATTGTTGGTATAAAGTTTCACTTGATGCGAACTGGAAAGCTTTTTTAAGATTGCAGTGCGGTCTAATTCAGCCAGTTTCCGGGCAAGAAAATAGTTGGCATAAATATAGCGTGGTGTTTCGATGCCGTCCTCGTTTGGCGTATATGGAACGGATTTTTGTATATCACTTAAGACAGTATCATTTAATAAACCGGGAATAAGGAATTCACCATATACCTGCTGCTGGGCTGCAAGAATCGCATCGAGGTATCCCTTTGTAAAGGCAGGAAGCTTCTGATATAAGCGGTCATAAAGCAGGTGGTCTTCGTTATAAAGAGAACCAACAAAAGAAATCTCGGAAGAGATTTTATCAAGAATGGAATCCGAAGCCTGCATATTAGAAAGTCTTTTTGCATTTGCGGCAAGCGGCAGATAGAATACCCGATCAATTCCACCCTGCTTTAATTCTTCGTAAATCGGATAATCAAAAAGGAAAATATAATTGGTGGGATAAGTAATCGTAAAGGAATACAAAGCCACCAGCGGACTGTCATAAACATAGGAAACATAACGGAGATTATGCCGATGGGCGCAGGTAGCCAGAATCGGATAATAGTTAAAGGAAAATACAAAGTCGTAGGAAGTACCTTCTACGGCAGCATCAAAAGCAGCATCATAGGCGGCACTTTTACGGACATTGTAATCCTCGTGCATAAATAAATCCGTTTCAATTTCACAGTTATGAAATGCTTCTAACATATCTTTTTTGGCAAAAGCCGGTGAATCAAGAAATAATATTTTCATAGAGTTCCTCGTAAATAAATGACATAATTTATGCTTTGAAGTATATCATTGTTTGAAAATATTGTCGATATATATAAAAGAGACAAATATGAGAATGTAAGGAGAAACTAATAAGTGGAAGAAAAATTACTGGAATTGATACAGAAAATTGCAGAAGTAAAAGGAGACAGCAATGCAGAAGTAGAACTGGAAAATAAAATAGCTTTTGAGACTGGAAAAATGGAAGGATTGTCTTTGACAGAAAAAGAAAGTATTGTAAATACAATTGCTGCAAAGCTTGGCGGAGAGCTTTATACAAATATCTTTTTTGCATTCTGGTCATGGATAGTAACAGAACAGAACAGTTACTTAATGAAACAGGTAAAAGAACTCATAAATTCAAGTAACATAACCTGGCAGGAAAAATATTATCTGGCAGATCAGATAAATTTTGACATGTTTAATAATATTCATCTACGGACACCTGAATTGGAAGAGCTTGTGGTTGAGTTGCATCATATGGCAATCCATGAGGGAAAACAGTTAGTAGATGTTCCGGCGAGCATTGGGGCGGTAGAACAGAATGCCAAAAATAAAGACCTTGTAATCATACTTACCAGTCAGTTTCTTTCTATGAATCATGGACCGACCAAAACAGCATTGGACAGAGCCTATATTCTGCAGAAATATTATGGGAAAAAAGTATTCCTGATAAATACTGCTGAGATGCGGGGAATGGCAGGAGAGATGCCGGTATATCCGGTACGGGTAGGAAGCTATATGCCACATTGGAATGAAGTGGAAGAGATTACTTATCAGGGCGAGAAGATAGCCTTTTTTCAATGCTATATGGATATGCCGAATATCGAAGATACCCGGGCTCTGGTACAGACCATATGGAAGCTGAATCCTGCAATGTGCCTTAATATTGGAGGGGGAAGTCTGGTGGCAGCCTGCGTAAATGAATTCTTGCCAACGGCAATTATTGCCACAGTGCCGTCCGGAATTCCATTTCCTGAGTGTGATATCATCTGTATTGGACATGCGCCGACATCGGTGGAAGAAACAACTCTTAAGAACTACGGTATAAAAAAAGAAAATGTTATAGTGGGAAGATTTACATCCTCTTTTAAACCGAAGCAACATACTTATGTGCGGAAGGATTTTGGACTTCCGGAGGATGCGTTTCTGCTGGTGGTGGTCGGACTGCGGCTGACAGAGGAAATTTCCGATGAATTTGTTGCAATGTTAGATTCTGTTTTATCAGAGAAAATACAATGTGTAATCATGGGAAAAATGGTTAATTATGAGGAACGTGCAAGACAAAATGAAAAGTTCAGAAAATATGTGCATAATCTTGGACTACAGGAAGATGCACTGGCAATCTATTCTCTGTGCGATTTATATCTGAATCCAATTCGTTTAGGAGGAGGAACGTCAGCGGCAGAGTCCATGTCGGAAGGAGTTCCAGTACTGACAACAGATTTGGGAGATGTAGCCTTAGAAGTAGAGGATGCTTATAAAGTAAAAGATTATGAAGAAATGAAACAGCGGATTTTTGAACTGGAAGCAGACCACAAACAGTGGGAAAAATGGTCACAGGCAGCCAAAGAAAAAGCAGAGGAACTGACAGATTCTAAGACAGAATTTATTAAAATTATAAAACAGATAGAAAAATGTATGGAAAGTAAGGATAAATAAAAATAACTAATTAAATTAATAAAAATTACCGATATATTCTATATGTTGAATAAAAGAACAGAAGATGGAGGAATAAAAATGTTAGATGGAAAAACTATTTTGGTTACAGGTGGAACAGGTTCATTTGGAAACCAGTTTGTAAAATATGTATTGGAAAATTATAATCCTAAAAAGATTATTATATATTCAAGAGATGAGTATAAGCAGTTTATTATGAGAAACAAATTCAAAAAGTATGATGAAAAATTGAGATACTTTATTGGAGATGTAAGAGATCGTAACCGTTTATATCGTGCTTTTGAAGGTGTAGATTATGTGGTACATGCGGCTGCATTAAAACAGGTTCCATCTTGCGAATATAATCCGATGGAAGCAGTAAAAACAAATATTGATGGAGCAATGAATATTATTGATGCGGCATTAGATTGCGGAGTGAAAAAGGTAGTGGCACTTTCAACAGATAAGGCAGTAAATCCAATTAATCTTTATGGCGGAACAAAACTTGTTTCAGATAAATTGTTTATTGGAGCAAATGCTTATGCTGGAACAAAAGATATCAGTTTTTCAATCGTACGGTATGGAAATGTTGCCGGCAGCCGTGGCTCAGTTATTCCGTTTTTCAGAAATATTGTAGCAAATGGAGGAACAGAGCTTCCTATAACGGATTATGCAATGACAAGATTCTGGATTAGTTTAGATGAAGGCGTTCAGCTGGTAATAAAGGCATTATCTGAAGCAAAGGGAGGAGAAACTTTTATATCTAAAATTCCTTCATTTAAGATTACTGATTTGGCTCAGGCAATTTTACCTGGATGCAAGATGCCGGAAGTGGGTATTCGTGAAGGAGAAAAATTACATGAGGTGATGGTTACAAAAGAGGATTCTTTATCAACTTATGAATATGATAAGCATTTTATTGTATATCCTCATATGGACTGGTGGAATTCGGCTAAGATTCAGGCTGGTGGTAAAAAAGTTGAGCCGGGTTTTGAATATAGTTCTGGAAAAAATTCCCAGTGGCTTTCTGTTGATGATTTGAAGAAATTGTTGAAAGATGTGGAGGAACATTAATTAAGGAATGAATATTGCAATCATAACAGCAAGAGGTGGAAGCAAAAGAATTCCACATAAGAATATAAAGAAATTTTGTGACCGGCCTATTATAGAATACTCCATTCAGGCTGCAAAAGAAGCTGATATTTTTGATACTATAATGGTTTCTACAGATGATGAGGAGATTGCCCGGATTGCAAAATCGGCAGGAGCAGAAGTTCCCTTTATGCGAAGCGAAGATACATCGAATGATTATGCAACAACGGCAGATGTTTTGAAAGAAGTATTGAAAAGGTATAGTGAACTGGGAATGACTTATGAGAACGTCTGTTGTATATATCCGACAGCCCCATTTGTAACAGGAAAAAAATTACAAACAGCATTAGATATATTGATGAAGGAGAAAAGAGACAGTGTGATGCCTGTAACGTCATTCTCATTTCCACCACTGCGGGGAATGGTGATAAAAGATGGAACTTTAAATTACAAATGGGAGCAATATGCAATGATGCGTTCACAGGACCTGGAAGAAATATATCATGATTGCGGACAATTTTATATGTTGCGAACAGAGCCATTTCTACATACGGGAAAAATGGTAACCGGGAATACCGGAGCGTTGGTTATTTCTGAACTGGAAGTTCAGGATATTGATAATGAGACAGACTGGGAACTGGCTGAGATGAAATACCGATTGTTAAAAAAGAGGGGTAGATTATAAAATGGAAATTAAAGGGCGCAAAATAGGAAAAGGTTTCCCAACATATATTATTGCAGAAATGTCTGCTAATCATGCAGGAGATATTTCACGGGCAAAGGAAATTATATGTGCAGCGAAGGAAGCCGGAGCAGACTGCATTAAAATACAGACATATACGCCGGATACATTGACAATTGATTGTGATAATAAATATTTTCATATTTCAGATGGGACATGGAGTGGGGAAAATCTATATCAGCTATATCAAAAAGCTTATACACCATGGAAATGGCAGGAGGAATTGCTGGAAGAAGCTGAAAAAGTAGGGATAGATTTCTTCTCAACACCATTTGACAATACGGCGGTAGACTTTCTGGAGGAAATAGGTGTTGAATTTTATAAGATTGCTTCTTTTGAACTTGTAGATATTCCACTGATTGAATATGTGGCATCTAAGGGGAAACCAGTGATTATGTCAACTGGTATGGCTACTCTGGCTGAAATTGATGAGGCAGTAACAGCAGTGAAAAGGCAGGGAAATCAAAATGTGGCATTGTTAAGATGTGCAAGTGCATATCCGGCGATAACAGATGAAATGAATCTTAGGACAATGCAGAATATGGGAGAAACTTTTAATGTGCCAGTAGGACTGTCTGATCATTCTATGGGATCGGTGGGAGCAGTAACGGCGGTTGCACTTGGTGCCAGTATTATTGAAAAGCATTTTTGTCTGGATCGTTCCATTGAAAATCCAGATTCTTCATTTTCGATGAATCCCAAAGAATTTGCTAGTATGGTAAAGGATATCAGACAGGCAGAAAAAGCAATTGGAAGAGTGCAATATGGACCGACTGAACAGGAAAAAGGAAATTTACAATTCCGTCGTTCTATATTTTGCGTACAGGATATACAAAAGGGACAAAAGATAACCGAAGATAATATAAGAATTATCAGACCAGGGAATGGTTTGCAACCAAAGTATTATAAAGAAATATTAGGACAGACTGCATTGCGGGATATAGAAAGAGGAACGCCGCTTTCTTTTGAGATGATAGGAAAATAGAAAAATGAAGGAATATTTAAGAGAAGCAACAAAAGATGATGTGGATTTATTGTTTAAATGGACGAATGATCCTGCAGTGAGGAAAAATTCATTTTCTTCAGAAAAAATTACTTATGAAGAGCATACCAGTTGGTATAGAAGTCTGTTGGAGAATAAAAACTGTAAGCAATATATCTATATGTGCGGCGATTGTCCGATAGGACAGATTCGTATTGTGCAAAAGGAAAAAAATGCGGAAATCAGCTATAGTATTTGCACAGAAAAACGTTCACAGGGATATGGGGCAAAAATGCTTGAACTGGTGAAAAATCAGGTGTTTAAAGATTTTCCAATGGTAGATAAACTGACTGGATTGGTAAAAACGGATAATCTTGCATCAAAAAAAGCATTTGAAAATGCAGGATATGAAGAAAAGTACAGTATGTTTGAATTTGTACGAGTGGATTAAAGTAATGGATGAAATATATATAAGAACAGATATGAATAATCAGATTGCAACCGGACATATGATGAGGTGTCTTGCAATTGCAGATGCATTACAGAAAAATAGGATTAAAGTAAACTTTATTGTTGCAGATGAAAGTGCTTTGGAACTTTTGAAAAAATATGGATATAAAGCTATTATACTATATACAAAATGGAATAATAAAGAAGCAGAATTACCAGTTCTGAAGAAATATATTCAGAAGCTGAATATTAAAAAAATGCTGATAGACAGTTATGAAGTGACAGAAAAGTATTTAAGGGAAGTACACAACCTAGTTCGAGTAATGTATATAGATGATTTAAACATAAATCCATATGAAGTGGATGCTCTGGTTTGCTATGCAAATTACTGGAAAAAATTTCATTATGATCAATCAGACAATAAAATAAAGAAATATTTAGGAGTAAAATATGCTCCGTTACGAAGTGTGTTTTGGAATTGTGAATCTCATAAAATTAAGAATAGAGTAGAATGCTTGTTATTATTAACAGGTGGAACAGATCCATATAATATTATTCAGAGAGTATTAGATGGTATAGAAAGGGACAACTTCTTAAGAATTGAGGTTATATGTGGAGTTTATAATCAAAACTATGATAGTTTGAAAGAACAGTATGGGAACGAAAAAAAGATTTTTTTTCATAAAGCAGTTGACAATATAGAAAGATATATGCAGGAAGCTGATATAGCGATTTCAGCAGGTGGAACAACTCTCTATGAACTGTGTGCGTTGGGTGTGCCAACAATATCTTATGCGTTTGTAGATAACCAACTGGACAATGTAAAACAGTTTCAAGCAGATGATATTATTGATTATGTGGGAGATGTGAGGGAGGAGAACATTGTAGATAAAATAAATATGTATTTAAAGAAGTACATGAATGACATGGAACTAAGAAAGAAGAAATCATTGCAAATGCAAAGATTTATTGATGGAAAGGGTGCAGAACGTATCGCAGAGGCACTGATAGCATTATAGATAATTGGAGGCGGTATAGATGATACCATATGGAAGACAGACTATAGAAGATGATGATATACAGGCAGTGATTGAGGTGTTAAAATCTGATTTCTTAACAACGGGACCGAAGAGTACAGAATTTGAAGAAGCAGTAAAGTCTTATACCGGAAGCAGATACGCGGTTGCAATATCAAATGGTACATCAGCATTGCATGCGGCTTGTTATGCAGCAGGCATTGGACCGGGTGATGAGGTAATAACTACACCACTTACTTTTGCTGCATCAGCGAATTGTATATTGTATTGTGGGGGAACACCAGTATTTGCTGATATAGATTCGAAAACTTATAATATAGATCCAGCAGATATTGAAAGAAAAATAACGGCAAAAACAAAGGCAATTATTCCGGTTCATTTAGCAGGACAGCCTTGTGACATGGACCACATTCATGAGATAGCCAGAAGACATCATTTGTTAGTGATTGAAGATGGAGCACATGCTTTAGGATCTGTTTATAAGGGAAGAAAAATTGGAACATTATCAGATCTTACGACATTTAGTTTTCATCCGGTAAAACCGATTACCACCGGAGAAGGTGGGATGATTATGACGAATCAAGAAGACTTATATCAGAGAATGCTGTTGTTCCGTTCTCATTGTATTACAAGAGATCCCAAATTGATGACAAGAAGTGATGGACCGTGGTTCTATCAACAGTTGGATCTTGGATACAATTACCGTATTACAGATATTCAATGTGCACTTGGAATAAGTCAGATGAAGAAACTGGATCGTTTTCTTGCAAGAAGAAAAGAATTGGTTCAGAATTATAATGAGGCATTTCGAGATAATAAAGACATTATTACTCCATATCAGATGGAGGGAACCGAGAGTGGATGGCATCTGTATATCATACAAGTTCCGCATCATGACCGAAAAAAGGTATTTGAACAGTTAAGAGAAAAGGGAATTGGTGTAAATGTTCACTATATACCTGTTTATATGCATCCTTATTACCAGAGTCATGGATATGAAAAAGTGCATTGTAAAAATGCAGAAGAGGTATATTCGCATATCATCAGTTTACCATTATATCCGGGATTAACGGATGAAGAACAGAGCAGAGTAATTGAAACAGTACAGGAAACCCTTAGACAGGTGTAGGAGAAAAATAAAAAAGCATACTGGCATAGCTGATTAAAGCTGTGCCAGTATTTTTTGAAGCTGCTTCTCATAAGTATAATGATTTAATACTTTCTGATAGCCGTTTTCGGCAATTTCTATCCGTTCCTTTTCATGGGAAAGATAGTATTCGCATTTAGACAAAAGGTCATCAGGACTGGTATAGATGTCTAAATCTTCTCCAATGGTAAAACATTCGCTTAAATCATTCTGATAATTCGTCAGTAAAAAGCCGCCACATCCAAGAACATCAAAGACACGAAGGGGAATACCGTTCCGGATGGATTTGCAGGTCATATTCAGATTAATTTTGCTGTGGGCAAAGACCTGAGGCATTTCTGTTAAAGTCTTAACCCGTCCACGATTGTGGACAGGAAGAGCGTCTGCATCACTTCCGGTGTATAAGTCTACTGAAAAATGGGAGCCAAGAAGGGACAAAAGGTGCTTCCGCTCATTGGCAGTTACCTTCATGCCAAGGTACTGCTGTGCAATGATATCCCGGTCAACCCGTCTGGCTTTTTCCGGCGGAATATAATAATCCGGCATACAGTCGATAAATTCTTTGACAATAGAATCTGGCAGTAGTTCATTTAAAAGAAATGCACCATAAATCTGTTCCTGCGCATCCATTATTCCGTTTAAATATCCTTCGAGATAAGGGGAAGGATTCTTTATGGCATCATAAGGACATTTCTCTGTATAAAGGGAGCCCACAAAGGAAATATCACTTTTAAAGGAGTCCGGATTAGCATGAGCAAGAACGGAAATCCAATGGCTTACATTGGTTGCCAGCGGCAGAAAAAAAGTGTGAGTTGGGTTATATGGAGCAAAGTCCTGATATTGCATGGAATCAAAAAGAAAAATACGGTTCCATTCATTCGAATAGGAATCAGAATATAATTCCATAACAGGACTGTCTACGGTCCAGCAGATATAAGGAATCTTCATAATATTACAGATTTCCGATAAAACAGGATAAAAATTTATCGAGAAAACACCGTCAAAAGAAGACTCTAACAGTGCATCAGAAACATGTTTGATAACTGTCTGTGCGGGAATATTTTTATCGGTAATTTCAAGGTTGATACAAAATATTTCATGCCCTAAATGCTTCATGGCTTCAATAATATCCGGTTCGCAAATGCTTCCATAACGATAGAATAGTATTTTCATGATAAACTTTCCTCTTCCTTGGATATAGAGTATAATAACTATAACTATTGTAACGAAATCGGTGGAAAGAAACAAGGTTAGAATAAGGAGAAAACGTCGCAGGACGAAAAGAAAATATATGGAACAGTTTTTTGGGATTTTACAAAGAGGACTGGGGCAGCTGGATGCAACAGGGGAATATGAAGAAGGAACGCTGCATGAACTGAAAGAAAGTTATGACTTATTAGAGGAAAAACAACAGGGGGATGTTTTGCAGATTATAGAACAGTCTCTTAAAAATCTTCCGGATACGGTTCTTATCTATATCTGGTCGACACTATTGGCTGTTTTAAGGGACGAAAAAGTAATTCCGTTTATCGAAGTGTTGATGAATCATGAGACTTTTACGCTATGGCAAAGAGCAGAATTGATGCATCAGCTTCAGAGAACTATTTTTACAAATGGACTGGCTGTGGATGAAAAGGATGAATACAGGAGAAATGATAGAATCTATAATTCCATTATGGACAAAATCCGGGAAGAAAAGAAAAAGACTTTTTCCTATATTCCATTGGCAAAAAGACAAAAGAAAGTAGTTATTATTTTAAACCAGTTAGTTGGCAGGCAGCATGCACCTACACGAATTATTTTACAGACAAAAGAATATTTAGAAGCGTTTGGTTATGAAGTCAAAGTATATGTTGGCTTTATGCCAAATGAGAATAGTGGAATTATGTGGTACAAACAATGTATCTGGAATAACTTCATGGAGCGGCAGGGTTATTTTAAATGCAATGTAGAAAATGGCCGGATAGAAGGCTACAATGCGCGGATTGAAAATGATAATTTTGAGAAAAATTTAGAGGATACAGCAGAACTTATTTACAGAGAAGCACCGGAATGGGTATTGGAGGTTGGAGAAGAAACATTTCTTGCAGATTTATGCCGGGAGTTTACAACGGTAGTTACCCGGGGGTGTGTTAGGACAATTCCGGTAACCAATGCACCGATTATCGTATTGGCTTCGGATTATACCTTGGAGGAAGAACAACGATATCAGAACTGGCTGAAACCTTATCAGCAGTTTGTAGAAGTAAAACATTCCATTGTGGGAAATGCAGTTGGTTGTCGAAAAAGAGAAGAGAGAAAATTATGGGATTGCAGAAGATAGATTCGTGATTTTACTGGTAGGAAACCGGCTGGAGCAGGAAGTGACAGAGGATTTTCTTAAGAAGATTTATGTGATGTTAGAGGAAAACCCTAAAGCAGTAATTGCAGTCATTGGAAATTGCGGGGCACTGGAAAAACGGATAGCAGAAGCATACCGGAGGCGTGTTTATTTTCTTGGATATACCGAAGAATTGCAGAAAACCATGACCATAGGAGACTTGTTCTTAAATCCGCCGAGACAGGGCGGTGGTACCGGAGCCATGTATGCAATCTTACAGGAAATCCCGGTGGTAACACTGGACAACTGTGATGTGCAGGTAAATGTTGGGGAAACATTCGCCTGTGATTCGACTGATTCAATGATAAGTCTGGTGCATCAATACTGTGAAGATGAAGCCTTTATGGAGAAGAGGAAAGAAGCATGTCATCAAAAAGCAGAGGAAATTTTTGCGGTAGATGAGAAAGAGAACTATCGAAAGTTATGTGAATTTGTGGAAGCTTATACATTAGAACAGGAAAAGCAGGCAGACAGCAGATAATAAGATGGGAAATGAAGAGAAGATGATGGACAGTAAATTTTTAGAAGACGAAATACGGGATGGATTCTATATTCCTACATTGGGTAAACGGGCATGGGCAGCAGAGCTTATCGTATTGCAGGAAGTAGACAGAATCTGTAGCAAACATCATATAAAATATTTTGCGGCTTATGGAACGCTGCTTGGTGCAATCCGCCATCATGGTTTTATTCCGTGGGATGATGATATGGATATCATGATGTTAAGAAAAGATTATGAGAAATTCTGCAAAGTGGCAAAGGAAGAATTGCCGGATGGATTTGAGGTTACTACATTTCGAAATCATGAGAATTTCTGGTCTTTTATGGCAAGAGTGGTAGCATTTCCAAGGATTTGCTTTGAAGAGGAACATTTGGAAAAATATAATGGATTTCCTTATATTGCAGGAATTGATGTTTTTGTCCTAGATTATGTGCATGCAGATGATGAGAAGGAATCGGAGCGGTGCAGTTTTGCAAAATATGTGCTTGCGGTTGCAGATGAACTGGAAAAAATGGATGAAAAAACGCTTGGGGAAAATCTGCAGAGAGTTGCATCGATATGTGAAACAGAGATTCCGGAGTACAGCACATTACATGAATTGAAAGTCTTTTTATATGAAAGGGTAGAAAAACTATTTGCAGGAGTAAAAGAATCAGAAGCAGAAAATGTCACGCAGATGATGCCTTTTGGAATAGAAAAAATGGAATCTGCACAGTTCTACAAAAAGTATTTTAAAGAAAGTATCCGTGTTCCTTTTGAGGATATAACAGTTCCGGTGCCAATGGGATATGATTCCATTTTGAAAAAGACTTACGGAGATTATATGCATTCTGTCAGAGAACTTGCAGGGCATGATTATCCATTTTTTGGAACCCAGAGAAAACAGCTTCAGGCATGCCTTGATTTTCCGATTCCGGGATTCTATTTTGATAAAAGGCAGTTAGAACGAAAGAAAACAGAGGAAGACAGAAGTTATCGAGGGATTCTGCCGTTGCAGTTAGAAGGATTGAGGACTTCTTTGCATGAGATTTCCAAAGCACAGAAAAATGGAAAAAATGTAGAGTTGATTTCGTACCTAGAACTGGCACAGCAGCAGGCAATAGAGCTGGGTACACTGGTAGAACAGGTAAAAGGAGAGGGGCTTGAAGTTGTAACTGCTTTAGAACAGTGGTGTGAAGAGATTTACCAGATGCACCAGTTGTTGAATGCAGGGGAAGAAGAAAGCATCATAGAGAAAAGTGTATCTCAACTGGAAAGTCTTTATGAGAAAGCAGCACAAAGACTTCAGGAAGAAGTATTAAGCCGTAAAGAGGTTGTATTGCTCCCGTATAAAGCAAAGTATTGGGATAAGATGAAGCATGTTTATCAGGAAAAATGCAACGAACCGGACTGCGATGTCTATGTCATTCCGATGAAATGTTATGAAAAAGATTATTTGGGAAACTTTGTACGACTTCAGGAAGATGGAAATTACCCGGAAGATGTGCATTGTATTGCAGAGGAGGACTTTGATTTCGCATTGCATCAGCCAGATGAAATAATTATGGAGACTCCTTATGATTCCTATAATATGGCGGTTAGTGTGAAGCCATTTTTCTTCAGCAGCAATTTGCAGCAATATACAAAGAAATTAGTATACATTCCATACTTTAAGGAAGATGATTTTGCACGGGAGGATGAAAGAGCATTTTATAATCTGCAGTATTACTGCAATATGCCTGGCGTGATTTATGCAGATGAAGTCTGTGTGCAGTCGGAAAGCATGCGGCAGCGTTATATTGAAAAATTGTGTGAATTTGCCGGAGAAGAGACCAAAGGAATCTGGCAGAAGAAGATTGTGGCAAAGGAAGAGTATTTCCGGGATGAAAAAGCGGATGAAATAGTGGAAATACCGGATAACTGGAAAAAGATAGTATGCAGGGCAGATGGAAGTGATAAGAAAGTCCTTCTTTTTGTTACAAGTTTTGGAATGTTTGTTGAGAATGAAAAACAGGCAATATTGAAGCTGAAAAGCATTATAGAATGTCTGGAAGAAGAACAGGAAGATTTTGCTGTATTGTGGTATGCCGGAAAACAAAATACAGATACAATCGGAAGTGTAAAAAGATACTGGGATATGGTTCAGATGGAACAGAAGAAATTAAAGAACAGTGAACGGATAGAAACAGACCATGAGCTTGAAGTGGCAGAAAAGATAAGTACAGCATATTACGGAGTGTCTGGCGAAGCAGCCCAGCGAATGGCACAGGGCGGAAAGCCGGTTATGATTCTGAATAGTGAGATTGTGTAAAATTGTGCAGGAGGAAAATGGTAAAGAATCAGTCAGAACAGCCGATATAAAGTATAGGGATATTATAAATATTCAGGATGAGATGAGATGATGCATGGAGGCAGCAGATAACGGGAGAATAGGTATAAAACTAGCCGTCAGCACAAAGAGGCTAGTTTTTGATGTTTAGGAAGGAAAAATATCTGATGATGATAGAAAGAAGCCCGGCTCCGGTCTGGGGATTTGATATGTGCATAGCAGAAAACGAAGTATGGGTGTTTCATGGAAAATTAAATGCTCTTTTTCGGTTTGATATGAAAACAGAAGAGATGAAGTATATATTGTCTGTTCCGGAACTGCCGATGATGGAAAAAATATTGTTTACAGCAATAAAGTATTGGAAAAAGAAAATATTTTTATTTCCATATAATGCATTAACTTGCATTGTCTATGAAACCGAAACGGGTAGAATTCATACGATGGATGTTAAGGGAATGAAGCTGGAAACCGTCTTTGGAGAAGGACGATATGTTTATGGCAAACCGCTACAGACAAGCCAGCCACTTGTCAAAATTGACTTGGAAAAAGAATGCATAGTAAAAGGGCTGGAATTGTCACAGTCAGAAGAGATACAATATACAAATGATATTTGTTATCTGGGAAATGAAAAGTATGCTGGAGTACTTACGCCTGGGAATCAATTTTTTATATTGGATACCAGAAATGATACGATTCAATTGGGAGATATACCGGATAAGGAAGAAGAATATTGTACAATAGAGGCATATAATGATGAATTGTATTTTGGAGGATACAGGAAGAACAAGGTCATAAAAGTTAATTGGAAAAACGGTAAAATTATAAAGCAGTATGGAAACCTCGAGCAGTATGGAAGATTTGTAGGAAGATGGGGAGAGGAGATTCTGATAGACCGGACAGAACAAAAAGAAATATATCGTTGGAATGTTTTGACCGGAGAAATAAAAGAGTTTGCGATTAATGAAAAGAAAAGGGATAATAAACAGGAAAACTATTGGTACTGCTATGGCATATTTAAGAATCTATCAGATGGAAAAGCTTATTATATGAATCGATACAATAATACATTTGCAGTATGGACAGATATATCTGAAATCAGAAGTTATGAATGGAAAATATCAGAGGAAGATAAAGACGAACTGGAAGAAAAGATGATTTGTAATCAGAAAGATTCCATTCAGGAAAATGCGATATTTACATTAGAAGATTATGTAAGGGTTATCAAAGGAATGTGAAATACAGATGAAAGAATATATTATATTTGGCTGTGGCAAAATAGGGCGTGCAATTTATAAACAGTTAGGGCAGAAAGCAGTTTTTTGCTTTTGTGATAACTGGTTATCAAAGCGTGGAGAGACATACGATAATAAAGCGATTATAAGCTTTGACGAATTGGAAGCGATAGCTTCTGATTATATTATTTTATGCATGCTAAATGAAATAAATTTAAAGGAAGTAGAACAGCAGTTATATAGAGCACAGATTTATCATTATTTGACTTATGAAGAGTTTCAATATGCAAAGGAACAGTTTCCTGATTCTACAAAATTGAGAGCGTATTTATCAGAATCGGTAAATTTAAATTTACTCAAGGTGCAGTTTTATAAGGAAAAATGTGACCGTTTAGAAGAAAAGGTAGAATATGTATGCCGGCATACGGATGTGGCAGATGTAAAACAGGCAGAGGGATATGTAAGAGAGAGACAGTTGGCAGTCGTACAGTTTGCGCAGAATTTTATAGAAAAATACCTGCCAGAATCCATTCATCCGTTTCTGATTGCTGGAAACTTATTGGGCGAATATAGATGCCAGGGATTCATACCATGGGATGATGATATTGATTTTGGACTGATAAGAGAAGAATATGATGAATTCTTTCGGTTGGCGAAGGAGAAGTTTCCGGTTTGTATCTGTGATGAGTCAAATCCAGATATGCAGAAATGGGTAGATATGTGTACCCAAAAATATGCGAATCAGTATATTTTGTTTGTGTATCATAACATGATACAGATTTCACGGGGAAGCAATGCGTTAGACCGTCTGGCAGTTGATTTTTTTGCTTATGATTATATGGAAGAAGATGCTTCTTTTGAAGCGTTTACCAGTTATGTAAATAAGATAATGGATAGGTTTTCGGAGAAAGCATTTAGTGAGCGGGAAAAGTATTATTTTATTAAAGAAGAAAAAGAAAAAGGACTTTATACCAAAGAATATTCCGATAAAATATATTTTGGAATAGACAATATGGATGTGGTTAAGAAAAAACACAATCATAATTGGATAGAGAAAGAAACGTTGTTTCCACTGAAAAAATGCATGTTTGAGGGCAAAGAGTTTTGGAGACCGAATCATATGGAGGATTTTCTGAAATATGAATATGCAGATTATCAGACTTATCCGCCAGACTTTGCAGAGAATCCACATCGTTACTGGGAAAAATATATTGAGACAAATTATTTGAATGTTGAATTTTATCTGGTGGATTCATTTGAAATATATCATTTTGCACCGTATTATAAGCTGTTTCGTAAAAATGGAGCGAATGCGGTGTTTGTAGCAGAGAATAATCGGAAGAATGTAAGCGGAAAGTGGTTTGATTATGAAGAAGCAATAAAGATTCTGAATGAACTGGGCTATAAATATAAAACAATCTGTAATCCAAATGCACAGATTGCCATGACAACACAGGATGCAGAAAATTTGCGTAAATATGGGAAAGAAACATACCGGGTACATATTAATTATGGCTATGGACTGATAAGAAACAGTTATGCATTTTCTGAAAGGACAACGAGAGGATTTCAGGCATGCGTTATACAGGGAGAATTTCAGCGGAAAAAATTACAGAAAGTGTCCGGAAGTACAAAATTAATATCTGGTGGATTTCCAAAACATTTTGGACATAAATTGCCGGATCAGAAAACAGCGAGAAATGCATATGGTATAAATGCTTCAAGGAAAGTTTTGCTATACTTTCCAACTTGGGATGAAGACTGTGGGGTTATGCAATTTGGAGATGAGATTAAGCAGTTAAGGAAGACTTACTTTATTGTAACAAAAATGCATCATGTATTAGAAAGGGATGCAGATAAAAATCTAGAAAGAAGGAAAATTTCAGAGTTTTCAGATGTTATATTGCCGGCAGATTGTGATATTGAAACTGCGGTTGCAATGGCAGATTATATTTTGGCAGATGCAAAATCAGGTGCAGCAATGGAAGCGGCTTATTTAAATAATACAGTACCATTGGCATTGCTGACAGTAAGAGAACCTGTAGAGGATTGGTTTTATCCAGAAATAGAAAAATTGGGACCGGTGGTGACTGCGAAGGATTCATTGACAGAAAAGATGGCAGAATGTCAGGTAGAAAAAAATTGGGAAGAACGAAAAAAAATTTTGGAGACCTGTTATGGAAAGCCGGATTATCCATATTTAGAAGAGGTTATCCATTATTTGATGGATGAAAAGAGTAGGGTGTAGCCATGGAAAAAAATGATATTTTAAAGAATGCTCTTCTGGATGCAAAAACAGAACTGAATACTACATATTTAGATGGATTTCTAATAGATGTAGCGGATTTGGTTTTTGAAGAAAGAGTGAAAATGAACTGTTATTATTGCGGCAGATATAATTCTAATTGGAAATGTCCGCCGAAGCTGCCGGATATTGATTATCCGAAGATGTTTCAGGAGTTTGATTATTGTGCGGTAGTATATGTAAAAGTTCCGTTTGATAAAGATACTTATGCAGATATCAGAAATGAATCATCACTTTTACTTCATAAGGCACTTTTGCAAATGGAAAAGTATATGTGGAATCATAATAATGCAACTTGTATTTCCTTTATTGGGGGCGGATGCAAGTTGTGTAAAAACGGTTGTGGAGCGGAACGATGCAATAATCCATATATGGCAAGATCTCCGGTAGAGGCAACCGGAATAAATATATTAAAAAGTATGGAAAAATATAAATTTTTCATTACATTTCCACCAAAAGATAAAATGACCCGTTGCGGATTACTGTTATGGTAGATAGGAGATAAAGCAATGACATATATATTTCTAATTGCAGGAAAAGGAAATCGGTTACAGCCTTTAACGCTGAAAATGCCGAAATCAATGTATAAACTGGATAAGGATACTACGGTATTAGAACGAATGATTGCATTAATCGAGGAAAAGGATGAAAATGTTCATTTTGTAGTAGTAGTAGGATTTATGGCAGATGAAATTAAAAAGAGATTGGCAGATAAAAGGAATATTACTTTTATTGTGAATCCATTTTATGGAATAACAAATTCCATAGCATCTTTGTGGTTTGCAAGAGATTATATGGATGAAGAAGTAACAATTATAAATGGAGATATCGTCATGGAAAAAAAATTAGTACATGATGTGGTCTGCGCAACAGCAGACCGGCCATATGTCCTGGTGGACCAGTCCATAAAGAATAATGGGGATTATAATGTTCAGGTACTGGAAAAGTCAGTGCTTGTTATGAGCAAAAATCTCGATGAATACTTTGGAGAATATGCCGGAGTAACAAAGTTGGATAAACAGTCTGCATTAAAGGTGAAAAATCAAATCGAAAAAATGGTTGGAATGGAAATGTATGATCAATGGTATGAGAATGCATTGGTGCAGATGATATTTGATGATGACTTTAATCTAGAATTTGAAGATATCAGTGACTACAAATGGACAGAGATTGATTGCGTAGATGACATGTTATTGGCAAAACAAATACATAGTAAAGAAAATGAAAGATAAGGAAGAGAAGAAAATAGAAAAGGATAATGGAACTGTGTATCGAATTGGAATAATTGGCACAGGAAGAATTGCTGCCCGCTTTTTGGCAGAAGCAAGGGAAGTTAAGGCGGCAGAAGTGACAATTGTTTACAATCCAAAAAGGGAAAGTGCACAGAAGTTTGAGCAACAGTGGAATGTTCAAAGTACAGATGACTTAATGTTGTTTTTCCTGATGTCGGATATTGTATATGTTGCATCTCCGCATGAGACGCATTATGGATATATACAAAAGGCATTGCAAAAGGACAAACATGTTATCAGCGAGAAGCCAATGGTTTTAAAGAAGGCTGAAGCGGAGAAATTGTGCAGACTGGCAGAAGAAAGAAATCTTATTTTGTTAGAAGGGATTAAAACACTCTATTGCCCGGGGTATCAAATGGTTCTAAAACTTGTAGCAGGTGGAACAATCGGAACGCTTTGCAATGTGGAAGCCTGTTTTACCAAGCTGGAAAAGAGACATACTAGGGAATTAAATGATACGTTATATGGTGGAAGCTTTACAGAACTGGGGAGTTATGGATTACTTCCGGTTTTGCAGCTGTTGGGAAATAATCCCTCAGAGATAAGAATAGATTCCCTTTTTTCTGAAAAAGGGATAGATTTATTTACCAGAGTGTCTTTTATATATGAAAGTGCATTAGCAGATATTACCTGTGGTTTGGGCGTAAAGTCAGAAGGGAGACTGTTATTATCTGGAACAGAAGGCTATATTCTGGTTGCTGCACCGTGGTGGAAAACACAGCATATTGAAGTGCATTATGAAGATGCTTCTGTGGTAGATGTTTATGAAGAACCCTATGTAGGGGATGGATTACGATATGAGATAGCAGAAATAATCAGAAGAATTGAGGAACATGAGACGAAAATAGAAGAAACGGCAGAAATAATAGAGAGAGCATCTATTATGGAAATGTTTTTGAAAAAGAGAAATAAGGAGTAACATGAAATCATACGTTTTATTTGGAGCAGGGGCGAATGCAGCAAATGCTGTTCGCATAATAGGAAAAGATAAAGTTGCATTTATCGTAGACAATGATAAGAGCAAGATGGGGACAGATATTTCAGAAATTCCGGTATACTATTTTCCTGAGAAGGAGAAAGACTGTGCTTCTTATCAAATTGTAATTACAACATCTGAAAAGTTTTATTATGAGATTAGTATGCAGTTGGAAGACTGCGGAATTCATTCATATATATCTTTAAATTATATTCAGATGCAGAAAACAAAAGAAAAAATACAGAATAGATTTAATTGCATAGAAGTATATGAGCATGCGATAGAGTGGATAAAAAATCATTCCATAGACGGTCATGCAATTATGTGTACATCAGAACGAAGAAAGGAATATCCGGAAGTGACCGGCTACTATATACCGACTTTGTTACGTTGGGGGTACCGGGTGCTGGCATTAAATTATGCAGAGTGGCTTTTGCAGGTACAAAAAAAAGATGGCTCCTGGTATGATATGGATGACAGAGCACCATATATCTTTGATACGGCGCAGATATTAAAAGGTTTGATTGCTGCGAGAGAACTGTATAAAAATACAGATACCATAGATGATGCGATTCAAAGAGGCATAGACTGGATATTAAGCTGCATGACAGCGGAGGGGCAGCTTGTTACGCCGGACAAGGAATGTTGGGGAAATGATGAATCCATGTGTTCGGAATTAATTCATTTGTATTGCCTGAGTCCTTTGATTGAGGCGGGGAAATTATACCATAAAGAAGAATATTCAGAGAAAGCCCAATTGATTTTGAACTATTATAAAGAAAATTATCTGGATAAAATATTAAATTTCAGTCTGTTATCACACTTTTATTCTTATGTGATAGAGGCATTGGTGGATTTAGGAGAAGAAGATTTGGCTAGGTCTGCCATGAAACAGATGGAGACATATCAGAAGAAATCTGGTGCAATTTCGGCATATTATAATGTTGATTGGACATGTTCTACCGGAATGTTTCAGATGGCAGTCATCTGGTATAAATTGGGTGATTTTGAACATGGAGAAAAGACTTTTCAGTATGCCTGTAGATTACAAAATGAGACCGGGGGATGGTATGGAAGTTATTTGTCGGAAGATAATGAAAAGGAGATGAATAACTATTTCCCATTGGAAGAGATAAGCTGGGCAAATAAATATTTTTTAGATGCACTATATTATCGCAATTGTCTTTCTTTTCAGCTAGAAGCAGATTGTTTTATTGAAACAATTGCAAAAGAGGATGAAAGATATTGTATCATTCGGGAAAGAGTAAGCAAAGCTGGAAGTAGTGCAAAGATTTTGGATGTTGGATGCGGCAAAGGGCGTTATATTAAGAACCTTTTGGAAGAAGTACCGGATTGTACATATTTTGGAGTAGATATTTCAACGAGAGTAATGGATGTATTGAAAGGATATTCAGTAGAATGCAGGGAAGGAACCTTGACACATATTCCATATGAGGATAAGACTTTTGCAGTGACATATACTTGTGAAGCATTAGAACATGCAGTGGATTTTGAAAGTGCTATAAGAGAGATGGTACGGGTAACACAAAGTGGTGGATATATTATTGTAATTGACAAAAATGATGAGAATTATGGAATGCTTGAAATCGGGGAATGGGAACACTGGCCGAATGAAAATAGATTAAAAGAACTTATGGAACAGTATTGCCGGACGGTTGAAGTCAGACATGGTTTACAATATGACGAAGTAAAAGAATCGGATTTATTTACTGCATGGATAGGAAAAGTAAAATGAAAGTATTGGTAGTATTTGGAACCAGACCGGAAGCAATTAAAATGTGTCCGGTAATCAAAAAACTCAAAGAAAAATCAAATATTATATGCAGGGCCTGCCTTACAGGACAACATGAGGAAATGCTGAATCAGGTAATGGAAACATTTGACATAAAGAGTGATTATAATCTGCATGTTATGACGGAACGCCAGACACTGGCCGGAGTATCTGCAAGGATTATGACGGGACTGCAGGAAATATATGAAAAGGAGAAACCGGATGTGGTTTTGGTTCATGGGGATACTACAAGCTCTTATATTGCTGCTGTCTGTGCATTTTATCAGCATATTCCAATCGGACATGTGGAAGCGGGATTGCGAACTTATCAATTGCAGTCTCCATTTCCGGAGGAATTTAACAGACAGAGTATAGATATGATTTCGGATATTTATTTTGCACCAACGAAGCTGGCACAACAGCAGCTTCTGAACGAAGGAAAGAATGCGGCGCATATTTATGTAACTGGAAATACAGCAATCGACGCATTAAAAGATACCATCCGGGAGTCTTATTACAGCAGTGATCTGGAATGGTGCAAGGACAGCCGTTTTATACTTCTGACGGCGCATCGGAGGGAGAATATTGGGGAACCGATGTATCATATGTTTGCGGCAGTCAGGAAAATAATAGAGAATAACCCAGATGTAAAAGTAATCTATCCTATACATAAGAATCCGCAGGTAAGAAAGATTGCAGAAGAAGTGTTTGCAGGTTGCGACAGAATTCGCATGGTAGAGCCGTTAGATGTAATGGATTTTCACAATTACATGAAGCAGAGCTATCTGATTCTTACAGACAGTGGCGGAATCCAAGAGGAGGCACCGGCACTGGGAATTCCGGTACTGGTTATGCGGGACACCACAGAACGCCCGGAAGGTGTGGAAGCAGGAATCTTAAAACTGGTAGGAACAGATGAAGCATGCATCATAAAGGAAGCAGAACAGCTTTTGTGGGACAAAGCGATGTATGAGAAAATGAGTCAGGCGAAGAATCCATATGGAGATGGCCATGCATCAGAGAGAATCGTTGAGTGTTTGCTGAAAGAATTTGGAGGATGAAGTGCCGGAGATATCAATAGTTTTACCGACTTATAACGGAGAGAAATATTTAAAACAGTCAATAGAGAGTATTCTGGGACAGACCTATACAGACTGGGAACTGATTGTTGTAAATGACTGCTCTACAGACAGTACACAGGAGATTATAGATTTCTATAGAAAGAAAGACACCAGAATCAGAACCATATTTAATTATACAAATCAAAAGCTTCCAGAGTCATTGAATATAGGATTCCGGGAAGCGAAAGGTGAATATTTTACATGGACATCCGATGATAATGCGTATCAGCCGGATGCATTGGAAAAAATGCTGACATATCTTAAGCAGAATCCCGATGTTCCTTTTGTATGTACAAAATGTGATATTGTGGATGAGTATGACAAAGTACTTGGGCAGACGGAAGAATATGATGAAAAGAAAATGCTGATTAATAATTATGTGGGAGCATGTTTTTTATACCGGCGGGAAGTGGCAGAACAGATTGGATGTTATAATAAGTCAAAGTTTCTGGTAGAAGATTATGACTACTGGTTACGAATTCTTTTTAAGTATCATAAAATAGGCTATATAGACGAAGTGTGTTACCGTTATCGGAGACATGGCGGAAGCCTGACAGAAAAAAGAAGAGTAGAAATACAACAACAGCTTTTACGGCTGCATAAAGAATATCTGAAGGAATTGTTAGAAGAACTTGAGGGAGAAAAGGCATTATTATGCTGTCTTTATTATGAATTTGCATGGAATGGAATGGCGGATGCGAAGATAAAGGATATATTTGCAAAACAGATACCGGAAATAGGCATGGATGTAAAAGAAGAATCAGACCGGAAGATTGTGATATACGGTGCAGGAGCATATGGGAGAAATGCATATGAACGATATGAGGATAAGATAGCTTTTTATGCGGATAGAAATGCAACATTACAGGGAACTTTTTTGAATGAAAAAAGAATCATTTCTTTAGAAAAAATGAAAGAAATGAGTGCAGAATATCAAATTTTTATTGCTGCAAGTGCCATGCATGTTTATGATTTTATAAAGACTCTGCAGGGACTTGGGATAAAGAAATGCCATGTAATAGAATTTCCGCTTACAAACTAAAGGAAGGGTTATAGATGGAACGGGCAGTAAAGAAATACATTTTCTGGGGAGCCGGTACACATGGAAGGCTGGCGGTAGAGAAGTTTGGACAGAATCATACTACAGATGAAAGTTTGACAGGTTTTATTGATAAGAATCAGACAGGTGAATTTTGTGGATATCCGATATTAACGGAACAGGAAATTCATAAGGATACAGAAGTGCTGGTTATTACAGTGGATAAGACAGAATTTGTGGCAGAGATATATGAACAGGCAAAAAAGAGTGGCTATAAAAAGGTTTACTGGTTTACCAGTGTAAAACAGAAAAAGACCGGAAAATTTCTTCTCGACTATTGTGTGAACTGCAAGACCTGGGGAGACTTGGTGCTTTCTCAGGCGGAGATACATGTAGTAGATTATTGCAATTTAAATTGCAGAGGATGTGCCCATTATTCTCCGATATTCAAAAAAGAACTGCCGGACAGGGAAAGCAGAATCAATGATATCAGAAAATTAAAGGATAAGTTTTCCCATATTATCAAGTTCTTTCTGATGGGCGGAGAACCTTTTTTGAACCCGGATATTATTTCTTATATTGAAGAAACGAGAAAAATTCTGCCAGATACGATGATTCAGATTGTAACGAATGGTTTATTGATTCCGAAATTAAGTCAGGAAGTATGGAAGGCAATATATGAGAACCGGATTGTAATCAGCATCTCCGAATATGAGCCGACACACAGTATGATAAACAGAATTAAGGACATTTTAGAGGAACATGATGTGGCATATATCCTTCGGCCTTATGAATCAAAGACGAAATTTATCAAACCACTTTCACTGATACCGGATAGTAAATATGAAAAGGAATGTATATCAAACGGCTGTATTAATATCTGGAATGGACAGATTGCCAGATGCCCGAATTTGATGTATATCAATCGGTTTAATGAAGCGTTTCAGACAGCACTTCCGAATCAGGGGATTTATGAGCTGGATTCACTGGATGGAAGAGAGATAATCCGGTTGATGAAGGAAGCGGTTCCGTTATGTGATTATTGTATCCATAATGAAATAAGCTGGGGAAGCTGTGGAAACCATCCGACATTATATGATTTCGCAGAGGAAGATTAATCTATGAACAAGGAATTAAGCATTATAGTACCGATGTATAATGCAGAGCGTACGATAGAGAAGTGTCTGCAGAGTATATTGGGACAAACCTATTCGAATTTTGAACTGCTTCTGGTAAATGATGGCTCAGAGGATAAAACCTTACAGATTTGTGAGGCATATGCAAAGAAAGACAAAAGAATCCGAATCCTTTCACAGGAAAACAAAGGATTGATTAAAGCCCGTAAGCTGGGCGTGAATGCAGCGACTAGCGCAGTCGTAGGATTTGTAGACAGTGATGACTGGATAGAAGAAGACATGTATGCGGAATTGATGAAAATCTACAAAGAGACAGGCTGTAAACTGGTATCCTCTGGGATTTACAGGGATTATCCGAAGGATGATTATACAATAGAAGTTTGTGACCACTTTGAAGAAGGTTTATATCAGAATCTTTCGGCAGAGATTTATCCAACGATGCTGTGGGATAGTAAGTGGTCTGATTTTGGTTTATATTGCACACTGGTAAATAAACTGTTCCAGCGTGAAACATTAAGAGAAATTTATGATGAAATAGATACTAGAGTGTTTTATGGAGAGGATTGTCTGACCTTGTATTCTTATATGATGAGGATTCAAAGTATCTATATTTTGAAAAAATCTTTTTATCATTATATCATCTGGCAAGGGTCTATGTGCAGAAGTGCAGATGAAAAACTGCTTTGTAATACCTACTATTTGTTTCAGGGGTTACAGAAGGAATTTCAGAAAGTCAATGAACAGGAAATAAAGTTTGCATTATTAAAACAGCTTAGGAGATATATTTTGGAGATGGAGTCACACACGCTTAGCATGTTGTATGGGATAGATACAGTGGCAATGGGAGAATGGAATTATGATTTCTCGGAAGTGTTGAATAAGAAAGTGGTGCTTTATGGTGCAGGCGGAGGAAGCAGAGCTCTTTATCGTTATTTAAAGGATAGGTGTGACATAGTAGCATGGTTAGATAAAGCACCGGAAGGGAAAGATATGAGATGCCTGCATGAGATACTTCCGGCGGATAAAATCCCGAAGCTTGATTTTGATTATCTTGTAATCTCGGTATTGAGTAAGGAACTGGCGCAGAGCATCAGAAAAGAACTGATGGAGCTGTATCATGTGCAAGCTGATAAAATATTATGGCAGCAGGCAGAGCATACATCCATATTTGAGAATGCATAGAGAAAATAAAGGAGAATACCATGCTTCATCTATTGAATGGTTCCAGAAAAGAACTGGCAAAGTATATCAAAGAACAGAATAAAAAAATTGTTGTATATGGAGCCGGCATGATTGGAAAAGTGATTATTCCGGACTATCTTCTACAATATGATATAATAGATAATTTACAGTTCTATGTGGATATGGATGTACGAAAACAGCAGAAAGGTATTGAGGTTCAGGGACAGCATTATGAAGTCTGTTCAAAGGACGGCCTTTTAAAGATGCCAAAGGACAGCATTTTACTGGTTACTAACAGCAACTATAATCCGGTATTAAAGATGTTAGATGAAATGGAAGGTCTGGACGGAAGAGAAGCTATCCTTTTTCCGGTAATAGAGGCAGAAGAAGCCGGACAGGTTGAAAAAGAAGAATTTCCATGGAAAGAAATTACATCGAATAAGCAGATTCCAAAGAAGATTCATTACTGCTGGTTTTCCGGAAAAGAGATACCTGATTATTTGAAGAAATGTATGGAAAGCTGGCACAGGTTCTGTCCGGATTATGAAATTATCCGTTGGGATGAAAGTAATTATGACATAAATAAGAACTTATATATGAGTCAGGCTTACAAGGCACAGAAATGGGGATTTGTACCGGATTATGCCCGACTTGATATTTTATATGAGCAGGGTGGATTTTATCTGGATACAGATGTGGAATTGATAAAATCACTGGATGAGTTAAGAAATCAAGGCGCTTTTTGTGGTGTTGAGAAGTGGGGAAATATTAATATGGGTGGCTGCAGCGGTGCGGTGCCGCATCATCCGATGATAGGTAAAATTTTAGAAACAAGAAAGAATCTTGTATTTTGCTATCCGGATGGAACCCTTAATATGGAAACCTGTGGTGTGTATGAGACACAGCCGTTCTTGGGCCTTGGAATGCATACAGATAATACAACCCAGAGGATAAATGGAATGACAGTATTTTCTTCTGCATATTTTCATCCGTATGATTATATGAGCGGAGAGGCTGTGCTGACAGATAGAACCATATCCATTCATCATTTTAATGGGGGCTGGCTGGACGAGTGCGCAAGAAAAGCAAGAGAAAAGACAACGCTTGAATATCGAAAAGTAAGAAGCAGAATGGAACAAGAATATGTATGGTGATAAAATATCAGTAATAATTCCAATCTATAATATGCAGGAGTATCTGGATAAGTGTATCAGCAGTGTGATGCGTCAGACCTATGATAATCTTGAAATTATTCTGGTAGATGATGGCTCCTGCGATCAAAGCCTTGCCATTTGTAGAAAGTATCAAAAGTCAGATAAGCGAATTCAGGTAATCCATAAGGAAAATGGCGGACTGGTAAGTGCCAGAAAAGAAGGTATTGAAAGAGCAACCGGTGAGTATGTGACGTTTGTGGATGCAGATGACTGGATTGATGAAAATACGTATGAGAAGATATTGGATGGAACAGAGGAAGCAGACGTTATAGCATATGGGCTGATAGAAGAGTATGGTCATAAGCAGATAAGCAGACGGAATGATTTTTTGGAAGGAAGATATGAAGAAAGAAGGCTGAGGGAAGAAGTCATTCCAAAGATGCTATATCGGGGAAATTTTTTTGAATTTGGAATGTTGCCAAATCTGGTATGTAAGTTGATAAAGCGGTCTTTGTTACTGTCGTGCTATCGGAAAATCAATAATCGTGTTACAATGGGAGAAGATGCAGATTTTACCTATCATGTAATGTTTGAAGCAAAGTCATTGTACATGAAAGATATTTGTCCGTATCATTACATACAAAGGACAGCGTCCATGGTGCGGAATGAAGTCGTAGCAGATAGCTTAAAGAGCTTGTTTGAAGATTTGAACACTGCAGACAAAACCGTGGAAAATCTGCAGTGGCAGAGACAGGTGCACATTTATATGAAGTTCCTTTTTCTATTGAAAAGAACGGACGAATGTGTAAAAAACGATTCCTTCTTTCAGCAATTCGCAGATAAAAAAGTAATTGTTTACGGAGCCGGAAATTATGGACAGGCAGTAAGTAATGCATTAGAACGTGAATTGCATACAAAAATTATTGGAATAGCAGACCAGGATTGGGAACAGCTGCAGGAAGGAGACAATTGTGTAATAGCACCAAAAGACATATTAAAGAAAGAGTTTGATTATGTATATGTTGGAATTTTAAATGAGGATGTCTGCAAAATGGTAAAAGAGCAGCTTGTACATGAGGGGATAAAAGAAGAAAGTATTTTGTATTATGATGGTTCAAGGGTGAGATTAACAGACATAAGGCTGATTTAATACTAAAAAAGTACATGCTTTGAGCAATGGTTTAAACGAGATGTTATAAAAATACAGATGGAGAGGATGAAAGTACAGAATGGATAGTAAAGTAATTATATATGGAGCAGGATACAGAGGAACAGCTTTTTATGAATTTATAGAGAAGAATGGTATGGGAGATATCGTTTATGCTTTTTGTGACCAGAACTACGATAAGATAAAGGAAGTAGATGGAAAGAAAGTGGTTTCCTTTCAGGAAGCATGCAGCTATAATCTTCCGTTTTTTATTTCTATTATTGATGAGGAAGCGGTAAAAGAAGTAAAGAAAATGATAATGGATGCAGGCAGACAATTTTTAGAGTTTAGTTCGCTGGCAAAAGAGTTTGGAGAGGATATTGTAACTTTAAACAGAGATTTTTGCGCATTCTTTCATATAAAGGGAATGGATTCCTATTTTGATGAAGCGGAGGAGAAAGCATGTCTGGATGTTTTCTGGAAAGATGGCTCTCCATTTTATGAAAAATTTAAAGAACTTAATCTGGGGAATGTAATAGAACTTGCCTGTGGGCGAGGCAGGCATGTGCCTTTTTATGTGGATAAATCGAAAAAGGTTACACTGGTAGATATTTTACAGGAAAATATTGATATCTGTAAGAAGAGATTTCAGGAAAAAAGTAATATAGAATATTACTGTAATAATGGTTATAACTTAAGTGAACTGGAAACAGGAAAATATACGGCATTGTTCTGCTATGATGCAATGGTTCATTTTGAGATGATGGATATTTATGAATACTTGAAGGATATTTATCGTGTCCTGGTACCGGGAGGGATGGTTTTGATTCATCACTCGAATTATACGGCAGATTATAAAGCGTCATTTGCAAATACACCGCATGGCAGAAGTTTTATGAGCAAGGATATTTTTGCATATCTTGCATATCGCTGTGGCTTTGAGATTATATCACAGCAGGTGATTAATTGGGGCGTAAAAGACCTGGATTGTATTTCATTGATTCACAAACCGGAGTAATAGATAGGAAGGGATGGGACTATGAATATAAAGTTAACAGCATCCATGATGTGTGCCAATTATGGCAATCTGGAAAAGGAAGTAAGAGAATTGGAAGATGCCGGGATAGATTCCTTTCACATTGATATAATGGATGGACGATTTGTACCGAATTATGCAATGTCGTTGAATGATATGGCATATATTGCATCCGTAGCAACAAAACCGCTGGATGTGCATCTGATGATAGAACATCCGAATAACAATATCGGGTTGTTTTTATCAAATCTTCGGGAGGGTGACACGGTTTATATTCATCCGGAAGCGGAATACCATCCGTCAACTACCTTGCAGAAGGTGATTGATGCAGGAATGATACCGGGAATTGCAATTAATCCTGGTACCAGTGTGGAAACAGTCATGGAAATGCTGCGTATTGTGGATAAGGTACTGGTTATGTCTGTGAATCCGGGGAATGCAGGTCAGATGTATCTGCCGTATGTGGGACATAAGATAGAACGGTTATTATTACTGAAGAAAGAAATGGGCTTTGAATTATACTGGGATGGTGCATGTGGAGCAGATAAAATTCTGGAGTTTGCGCCGAAAGGAATAGATGGATTTGTGCTTGGAACTACGCTTTTGTTTGGAAAAGGAAGAGCCTACGCAGATATTTTAAAGGATGTAAGGGAGCTGAAGTTTTAATGAATGTAGCATTACTCCTATCAGGGGGAACCGGTACAAGACTGGGAGCAGATATTCCCAAACAGTACATAGAAGTAAATGGAATGCCGGTGCTTTCCTATTGCATGAGAACATTTTTGGAACTGAAACAAATCGATGCAGTTCAAATTGTGGCGGATGGAAAATGGCAGGATTATATTAGGAAAACATGTTTTAAATATGATATACAACAGAAGATAAAGGGATTTTCAAATCCGGGTGAGAACCGCCAGTTATCTATCTGGAATGGGTTGAATGATATCAGAAAATATGCCCCGGACGACGCGGTTGTTGTTGTACATGATGCGGCAAGACCTGGTCTGTCTTCGCAGCTTTTGGAAGAAGGTCTTCGGGCAATAGAAGGACATGATGGTGTGCTGCCGGTGCTTCCAATGAAAGATACAATATATCTTAGTAAAGATGGAACGCATATAGATTCTTTGCTGGAACGAAGCCGGTTGTTTGCAGGACAGGCTCCGGAATTCTTTTATCTGGAGCAGTATTACCAGGCGAATAAGAACCTTTTACCGGAGAAAATATACCGTATCAATGGGTCTACCGAACCGGCAATTTTGCAGGGACTTGATATGGCAATGATACCGGGAGAAGAAAGAAATTTTAAGATTACCACCAAAGAAGATTTGATGCGTTTTCAAAGAATGACAGGAGAAGTGTAAATATGAGGGCATATGTATTGCATGGAATAGATGATTTGCGGTTAGAAGAGACAGCACTTTCGGAAATAAAAGAACGGGAAGTTCTGGTAAAGGTTATGGCAGCCGGTATTTGCGGCTCGGATATTCCACGGATTTATAAGACAGGAACGTATTCTTATCCGCTGATTCCGGGACATGAATTTTCGGGAACAGTAATCGAGACCGGACTTAAAGCGGATAAAAAATGGATGGGAAAACGGGTTGGTATTTTTCCATTGATTCCCTGCGGAGAATGTGAATCATGTCGTAAGAAACAGTATGAAATGTGCAGACACTACAGCTATCTTGGCTCTCGTACCAATGGAGGATTTGCAGAATATGCAGCAGTTCCGGAGGAGAATCTGATTGAATTGCCGGAAGAAGTCAGTTATGAGGTCGCAGCAATGCTGGAACCAATGGCAGTCGCAGTACATGCAATGCGAAAATCCGGGGTAATGCAAGAAAATACGGTGGTAGTATACGGTCTTGGAACTATCGGACTATTGCTTTGTATGTTTCTTCTGGATGCAGGAGTCAGAGATATTTATGTAATTGGCAATAAGGAATTTCAAAAGAGGATGGCAGATTCACTTGGAATTTCCGAAACACATTATTGTGATTGCAGAACACGGGAGGTTTCGAAATGGTTACAGGAGCAGACCGGAGGAAGAGGCGTTGATGTATTCTTTGAATGTGTGGGCAAGAATGAAACAATTGCAGACGCAATTGGCAATACAGCACCTGGTGGAACAGTACAGATGGTAGGAAATCCGGCATCGGATATTATGTTAAAGAAAGAAATTTACTGGAAAATACTCAGGAATCAGCTTACGATAAAAGGAAGCTGGAATTCTTCTTTTTTACATAATGAAGGTGATGATTGGCATTATGTACTGGACAGATTGGACAGGCAGACTATACATCCGGAACAATTTATTACACAGAAATTTGAGTTTGAACATCTGAAAGATGGGCTTGAAATTATGCGGGATAAGCGGGAAGAATATGTAAAGGTTATGATGGTACAGAAAGAAGCGGGGATGTAGGAATTGTTGCGAAAACTGCCGGATTGACCGATATACTTTAATATAACAGAAAGGATGGCTTATGGAGAGCCAGGGTGGATATCATGGAAGATAATAGAAAAGAAGAAAAAGAAGCATTAGCAGTATTGGTGGAATATAGCCCGAAGCTGATAAAGTCAATGAAAGCAGTTGTTGAGGAATTACGTGGAAACCGCCAGCCGGATACAGATGAGTACTTACTTAGCATTATTAAGGGAATGAACTGGGAAATTGAAGTATTGAACGGAACCATGGATTATCTGAATGAGACAGAGCAGATAATTGATAAGGCGGCAGCAAATGAACTTTTTATTTCCTTTAGCAGGACCTATCAGGAAAAGGATGATATAAAGCTGGCAGATGCTTTTGAAAAAGATATGATACCATTTTTCACACATCTGCAAGACGTTGCAAAAGCGAAAGTGGAGTAAGACATGAAATTATTATTCTGGCAGTGGCATTCCTTTATGGGAAAAGGCGTAGAGCGGGCATTGCGGAAACTGGAAGTTGAATATGATACCTTTTTTTATCAGATGAAAGACTGGGAAAAGGATGAAATATTTGCAGAGCAGTTAGAGAGCCGGCTTGCAACAGGGCAATATAATATTGTGTTTTCAATTAACTTTAATCCAATCATTTCAGAAGTATGTGAAATGCATCATATTGCTTATCGCGCATGGGTCTATGATTCTCCGATTCATATCCGCAATTTGACACCATTAAAAAATACATATACCAAAGCATATTTCTTTGACCGGGGACAGGTGCTGGAATACCAGAAAAATGGTATTGCAGCGGAGTATCTTCCACTGGCGGCAGACGTAGAAACTTTTTCTTCGATTGCTGTATCAGAGCAGGATAGAAAAGAGTATCAGTCAGAAATATCTTTGGTAGGGCAGCTGTACCAGACGGTATATCCGCAGTATGCAGCACCGCTGGATGCTTATGAAAAAGGATATCTGGAAGGAATTATGGCAGCCCAGAAGATGGTATACGGTGGATATTTCCTGCCGGACTTTTTGACAGACGAGCTGATACGGAAAATGAATGCAGCATATCAGAAAGCCTGGAATGGAAATATAGCAGTTAATAAAAGAGAAGTGGAATTTCTCCTTGCCAGCGAAATTACAAGACGGGAACGTTTTGAAATACTATCTCTTTTATCCAATCATTTTGATGTGGCATTATATTCCGGTGACAGTGATGCACATTTAAATAAGCTTCGCCATAAATCTTATGTAGATTATTATTCGGTAATGCCCAAAGTGTTTAAAACATCAGCCATCAATTTGAATATTTCCTTAAAGACAATTCGGACAGGAATTCCTCTTCGGATACTTGATATTCTGGCAAGCGGAGGCTTTGTTCTTTCGAATTTCCAGGAAGAACTGGCGGAATATTTTAAATTAGGAGAAGAAATAATAACTTATGGTGATTTGGAAGAATTGTATTATCTTACAGATTATTACCTTAAGCATGAGGAAGAAAGAAAGTGCATTGCGGCAAATGGATTGGAGCGGGTAAAGAAAGATTTCCGGTTTGAAGACCGTATGCGGAAGATGATAGAAGATGTATTATAAAAAACAGCTCCTGTGTAACGCAGGAGCCGTTTTTTATCGTTTCGGAGAGCCTTTTGTACGGCATCATCCAAAGGCATCTGTTCTGCAAGGAAACGAACCTTTGCAACATAGAAAGTGCCATATAGATTGTATAATATATGCTTTTTCACATTTTAACATAGCAAAAAGATTTGGACAAGAAGAAAAAATGTTATATACTAATTATAAATAAAAAGGCAATGAAAATAAAAGGAGCCACCCCATGAATATTTTGGTTTACCGCTGGAATTCCTACAACTACATAGACATCATTGCAACATTCCAATCCATGGAACATCAGGTGGATGTAATTGAGCAGGAACTGGAAAGCTATGATGAGGATGAATCGTTTGCAGCACGTTTGCATGGCATCTTGCAGCAGAAAAACTATGACTTTGTCTTTACGGAGAATTATTTTGCAGTGATTTCCGGAGTATGTCAGCAGATGGGGATAAAGTATGTATCCTGGAGCTGTGACAGCCCGCTGCTTAGCATGTATCACAAGAATGTATTCTTGGACTGCAATTATTTCTTTCTCTTTGATAAGACCAATTATCTGGAATTCAAGGGAATGGGCGTAAAACATATCTGGCATCTGCCGCTGGCAGTGGATACGAACCGGCTGGATGAGCTGTTTGCACAGGATACTATGGATAAAATGCAGTTAGCAGAAACAGATAGTGGGAATGCCTCAAAACATTCGGTGCGGGATTTTGCAGGCGGGATTTCTTTTGTAGGAAATTTATATGAGAAGAACAGCTATGATGAACTGGAAAAAAGGTTCCCGGAATATTTGCGGGGTTATTTTGATGCTGTCATGGAGGCACAGCTTAATATCAGCGGCGGCAATATAATCGAACCGATGTTGACTGCGGATATCTTAGAGCGTGTATCGGAATATTTTGAATTGAAGAAATCGAAGGATTCTTTTTCTGATCTGGGGCTGGTATTTGCAACAACGGTGCTTGGATTTAAAACTGCTTCTTTGCAGAGACAGCGTGCATTGCTGGCACTGGCGGCTAAATTCCCGGTAAACCTTTATACAAATACAGGCGGAGATACTTTGCTCCGGGTAAAGAATTGCGGCTCAGTAGATTATTGGTCGGAGATGCCGAAGGTATTCCGCTATTCGAAAATCAATCTTAATTTTACGATTCCGAATATCAAGAGCGGGCTGCCTCTACGGATTTTTGATGTACTTGGTGCAGGTGGATTCCTGCTGACCAATTATCAGGCAGAATTACCGGATTATTTTGAAATTGGAAAAGATTTGGCTTGCTTTGAATCCGAAGCAGAACTGGTAGAAAAGTGCAGCTACTATCTTACCCATGAGGAAGAACGGCAGCAGATAGCAAAGAACGGTTATGAGAAAGTGAAGAACTGCTGCAGCTATCGGAAACGTCTGAAGTTTATATTGGAAAAGATTGGGGAGGAGTAGAAGAGATACACAAAGCACCAGCTTCGCAAAATAAAGAACATAACCTGCCACCGGCAGCAAAAAAATAAGACCTGATTTTTCCCACATGTAAAAGTCAGGTCTTATAAATATTTATCCAGCATCAAACCAGAGTACATAGACGTAATATAAGGTGTGGCAAAATTCTTGCCCGGGTTCTTGTAAGCAACAATTACTTTGTCCACGTACTGCATCGGATTTAAGGAAGCCTGGTTGGCTTTTACGCTTAAAGCATTCTTAAAGCGGTTTAATACATGGAAACTCTCGGCGGCATCATCCGATTCGACAGCGTCCGCCAGTAAATCCCGGTCAACGGAAATAGTAGAATCAGAATTTATAATAAGTCCGATGGCTTCAAAATCATTTTTAAAATGCTGTGCAACACCGCTCATATCAGAAAGCAGCTTCTGGCTGGTCGGCTGCGACTCGCGGTATTCATTAGCAGTATCCACCATGGAATTATAGGAATCCACCAGTTCCTGAATATTATCGGCAACGGCATCCACATTTGCTTTAAAACCAAGGGTAGCAGGTCTGCCTTCCGGGCTGACTGCTTTCAGGTGTACTTCAAAAGTATTGTTGATGGTAAACGTATTGGAATAGGAACTGTGTTCCGTACCGTTTAACAGAAAAACGGAATTGGAAGCTGCATCCGTAACCTTGTTAATACCAAGCTTATCCATTGCTTGTATGGATTCGTTGGAAGTTCCCGGCAGAATCTGGAACAGAAAATCTTCGTCATCCTTAAGACCGGTTTTTCTGGAAGTTAAGACCAGGGCACTGTGGCCGGAGTCATCTTCTTTAACATCTGCATGAATGCCAATGCTGGCAGTATTGAAAAGCTTTGCCAGCTTATCCTGGACACTCCGGTTGGTATCATCCGGATTTACATTGAACTGGAACTCATAGGAAGCACTGCTGGTATTCAGATCAAAGGAATAACTGCCTGGTTTAAAAGCAAGCTGGTCATCCTTTAAGTAATTACCGTAGTTTAACTGCGGAGAAGCAAGCTTCTTAATTTCCATCTGAAAGCTGTTGGTATTCTCGCCGGAATCTCCGTTCCCAACATAATCTGCATCAACGATATCATCCTGGTCAGAGACGGCAATTTTTTTCTGAAAAGCCTCTGCAAGACTGTCACCGGTGGATAAAGAAGCAATGACATTTTTTAAATCACGGGCATGCTCTTTGATATCGATAGCAAACTTCTGTGCATCAGCAGAATCTTTTATTTTGTAAAGAGGGGATTCTTTATTGATTTTTACAATATTATTGTAAACAGAGCGCAACTCACTCTTCTTGTGGGAATCATACCGGGAAACGGTAGACTTGCCATAAGTTGTAAGATAATAATTATACATATTATCAAGAATAGCAGATGCCATAAATAACCCCCTCCTTTCTTCCATGAAATGTGCATCTTCTTGATGCTGGGGTATAGTAAAATCCATTTATACATATCTAATATAGCATAAAAATAAGAAAAAGTCATCTACAAGATATACAAAAAATGTTGCAAAAACGCTAGATTTTGTGGTAATATATGTACTGGATTACAAGTTTACAGAGAATGTGAAAAAAGAGTTGACGCTCCATGTGGTTTGTGCTATCATAGACTAGCTTGGAAGTAAGTCTTTTTTTTATGCCTAAAAATAGGCATAGAAAACACAAAGAAAGTAATGGAGGTGGAAGTTGTGCGCACAAAGATTACATTAGCATGCACAGAATGCAAGCAGCGTAATTACAACATGACAAAAGACAAGAAAGCTCATCCAGACAGAATGGAGACAAAGAAGTATTGTAGATTCTGCAAGACTCATACATTACACAAAGAAACAAAATAATTTGTGAATGCGTGACAATGAGCAAAAAGAAAAGGAAGTGACAAAATGGGAGAAACCGAAAACAAGAACACAGCAGTAAAAGAGAGCTGGTTCGCCGGTCTTAAGGCTGAATTCAAAAAAATCATTTGGCCTACAAAAGAATCACTTGCCCGTCAGACAACAGCAGTTGTTATTGTGTCAGTTGTACTTGGTCTGATAATTACACTTCTGGATACAATCATCCAGTACGGTGTGAATTTTCTAGTGAATTTATAATGGAGGCATAGGTGATTATGGCAGAGGCACACTGGTATGTAGTTCATACCTATTCAGGTTATGAGAATAAGGTCAAAGCGAACATCGATAAGGCAATCGAGAACCGGCATTTAGAAGAGCAGATACTCGAAGTCAGAGTACCGATGCAGGATGTTGTCGAGCTTAAGAACGGTGCGAAAAAGCAGGTTCAGAAGAAAATGTTCCCGGGATATGTGCTTATCAATATGGTCATGAATGATGATACCTGGTATGTGGTAAGAAATACCAGAGGCGTAACCGGATTTGTTGGACCGGGATCTAAGCCGGTACCACTCACTGACGCTGAAATGAGACCACTGGGAATCAAGTCAGACAACATTGTCGTAGATTTCGATGAAGGCGATACCGTCGTTGTAATCGGTGGTGTGTGGAAGGACACCATCGGTGTTATCCAGCGTATGGATCACGGAAAACAGATTTGTACGATTAATGTGGATTTATTTGGCCGGGAGACTCCGGTCGAGATTAGTTTTTCAGATGTAAAGAAGATGAATTAAAGGAGGCAACCTCAAATGGCAAAGAAAGTAGAAGGATATATCAAATTGCAGATTCCTGCCGGCAAAGCAACTCCGGCACCACCTGTTGGACCTGCTTTAGGTCAGCATGGTGTGAATATTGTGGAATTCACAAAACAGTTTAATGCAAAAACAGCAGATATGGGAGATACAATCGTTCCTGTAGTTATCACTGTTTACGCAGACAGAAGCTTCAGCTTCATTACAAAAACTCCTCCAGCAGCAGTACTGCTGAAAAAGGCCTGCAACTTAAAGAGTGCATCTGCAACTCCAAACAAGACAAAAGTTGCAAAGATTTCTAAAGCTAAGCTTCAGGAAATCGCTGAGCTGAAAATGCCAGACTTAAATGCTGCATCTGTTGAAGCTGCAATGAGCATGATCGCAGGAACAGCAAGAAGTATGGGAATCGAAGTAGAGGACTAAATGGAAACGTGGGAGGGTACCACTCCCGATAATACCACAGGAGGTTATTTAGAATGAAAAGAGGAAAGAAATATTTAGAAGCTGCAAAATCAATTGATAGAGCAACTTTATATGATCCGGCAGAAGCAATCGGACTTGCAAAGAAAGCAGCCGTTGCAAAATTTGATGAGACTATCGAAGTTCACATTCGTACCGGATGTGACGGACGTCACGCAGATCAGCAGATCCGTGGTGCAGTTGTATTACCACACGGAACTGGTAAAGCTGTAAAAGTATTAGTATTCGCAAAGGGAACCAAATTAGACGAGGCTCAGGCAGCAGGTGCTGATTTCGTTGGTGGAGAGGAATTGATTCCGAAGATCCAGAACGAAGGATGGCTTGACTTCGACGTTGTTGTTGCAACTCCTGATATGATGGGTGTTGTTGGACGTCTTGGTCGTGTACTTGGACCGAAGGGCTTAATGCCAAACCCAAAAGCTGGAACTGTTACTATGGACGTTACCAAGGCAGTAAACGATATCAAAGCCGGAAAAATCGAGTATAGATTAGACAAAGCAAATATTATCCATGTGCCAATTGGAAAAGCATCCTTTAGTGAAGAACAATTAGCGGACAACTTCCAGACTCTTATTGATGCCGTAAACAAAGCAAAACCGGCTACATTAAAAGGTCAGTACATGAAGAGCGTTTCTGTAGCTCCTACCATGGGACCGGGTGTAAAAATCAACCCACTGAAGCTTGTTTAGTTTTTGTTATTGACATCCAAGATATTAATTGCTATAATAGCAAAGCATATTGCCGAAGACAGTAGGTGCCGTAAGGCGTAACCGTAGAGAACCTACCGAGGAAATGCAGATACTTATGTATTTGTAAATGAGATTTCAAATCCTCTCTGTCTTCCACAGAGAGGATTTTTTAAGGTAATGTACCTGTCTTTCGCAAGATGAAAAATAAAGAAGGAGGTGCACGATTCGTGGCAAAAGTAGAACTTAAACAGCCTATCGTACAGGAAATTTCTGAGCAGATTAAAGATGCACAGTCAGTAGTAGTCGTTGACTACCGTGGACTTACCGTTGCAGAAGATACTCAGCTGCGTAAGCAGTTAAGAGAAGCTGGTGTTGCTTATAAAGTATATAAGAATACATTAGTTAATTTTGCAATCAAAGGAACTGATTTCGAAAGCCTTTCCGACGTATTGGAAGGACCAAACGCATTCGCAATTTCAACAACAGATGCAACAGCACCTGCAAGAGTAATTGCTAAATTTGCAAAGACAGCTCCTGCACTTGAGATTAAAGCCGGCGTAGTAGAAGGAACCTTCTATGATGCAGATGGAATGAAAGCAATCGCTACAATCCCATCCAGAGAAGAATTACTTTCCAAATTCCTTGGAAGTATTCAGTCTCCTATTACAAACTTCGCTCGTGTTATTAATCAGATCGCTGAAAAAGGCGGCGCAGCAGACGTAGAAGTTAAGGCAGAAGAGGCAGCACCTGCAGAAGAAGCTCCAGTAGAAGCTCCTGCAGAGGAAGCTCCAGCAGCAGAATAATCTGCAAACCAATCAATTTATTGAAAACAAAACCAAAAACGGAGGTAAATTAAAATGGCTAAATTAACAACAGCTGAGATGATTGACGCTATCAAAGAGTTAAGCGTATTAGAGTTAAATGAATTAGTAAAAGCTTGTGAAGAAGAGTTCGGTGTATCCGCAGCAGCAGGCGTTGTAGTTGCAGCAGCAGGTGGAGACGCAGCAGCAGCAGAAGAGAAGACTGAGTTTGACGTAGAGTTAACAGAAGTTGGACCAAACAAAGTTAAGGTTATCAAAGTAGTTCGTGAAGCTACTGGCTTAGGCTTAAAAGAAGCTAAAGACTTAGTAGATGGCGCTCCTAAGATCGTTAAAGAGCAGGCTGACAAAGCTACAGCTGATGACATCAAAGCTAAATTAGAAGCTGAAGGTGCTAAAGTAACATTAAAATAATTTTTGATTCACAACTGAATTAGAAATGATAGGAATCGGATTCATAGAAATATGGATCCGATTTTCTTGTAGTTTATAGGACTTTAGACCTATTGACGAAAAAAGGAAATATGTAATAATAGTAGCGTAACTTGAAAACAATATAAGAACAGGAGATTAGTTATGAACACAGGACTTAAGGTATGGCTCTGGATTGTATTTGTAATCAATATCATTTCCGGAGTAATGATGATTCCGTTAATGCTCATTCAGCCACTGCTGATTGTCAGCCTCATTGCAGAAGTGCTTATTATCGTAGGTGCCGGTCTGATTTTGTTTGCACAGAAGAAGGTTGGATTCTATCTGATGATTGCATGTGCAGCAATCGGTCTGGTAATCAACATCTTTGGCGGGGTTGGAGTCGTAAAAAGTATCATCAGCGCAGTATTGTGCCCATTAATTACATATTTGTTTATGCAGAAAGACTGGGACAGCTTCCAGTAGAATGAGACATCAACAAGAAGAACCTTCCGGCAGAAATGCTGGAAGGTTCTTTGCTTTATAGAAAATATTTTTATAAAAGTGATAGATTTAAGACATCAGATTCGTAATAATAAGTGTAGCTGCAAAAATGCAAACCATGGTGCATGAAGCAAAAGGCAGGATAACAATGAAGATAACAGAGAAGAATTATATTCAGCAATTACAATTGCATAATGAAGAAGCATTGATTTATGTCATAGATATGTATGGTGGATTGCTTAAGGCGGTCATCCGGAAACACTTATTTACCATGCCACAGAAACAGGAAGAATGCATGAACGATGTGCTGCTTTCCATCTGGGAACACGCAGCATCCTTTGATGATGAGAAGAACAGCTTCAAGAACTGGGCGGCAGCCATTGCCCGGTACGAAGCCATCGACTATCTTAGAAAATATAAGCGGGACTTGGAACAGCTTTGTATGGATGATGTGACAGCGGCGGAAAATGACAGGATGTTAGAACAACTGATAGAAGGGGAATTAAGCCGTGAAGTAGAACAATTGCTTTTGTGCCTGAAACCCCTTGACCGGAAAATATTTATGAAATTATTTGTAGAGGAAGAATCTGTAGAGCAGATAAGCGAAGATACCGGACTTCCGAGAGATGTCATTTACAACCGGGTATCCAGAGGAAAGCGGAAAATGAGAAACATGTATTTGAAACAGAAGGAGGCATGAAGAGATGAAAGACGATAAAATCTATGAAATGTTAAATGATGCGGAAATTGATTTGAAGGAATATGAGGTAGAAGAGTTATCCTCCGAAGAAAAGGAACGGTATAAAACGAGAATCCGGATGGAGGTAAAACGTATGAACATGGAAACAAGGAATAAGAAAAATAAAAATATAAGAAAAATTGCGGCAGGAATGGCAGCAGCCTGCGCGGTCGCAGTGGGAGTGGCGGGATTTTCTAATTCTGCACTGGCAGACAGCATCTACAGCAACACAATCGGAAAACTGATTGGCGCAACACAGGGAGATAAAGATGAAAAGGAACTTTCGGATATCTATTCTACCATTGGAAAAGAGTCCACGGAATTGGTTTCGGATGACCAGTGTGTGCTGGAGACAGACCGGAGTGGAGTAAAGATAAGCGTTTCGGATGTGTATTGCGATGGTTACCTGCTTTACTACACAACCACCCTTAGCACAGACAATGCAGAACTGAATGAATCAGACTGGATTATGGGACCGCAGAGTGATAAGGTGATGGAAAATGTTTCTATCAATGAAACCCTGATTCAGTCGGCAATCGGGCAGCCTTTTGAAAAGGCAGAGGACGGAAGCTATGTGAAGATGGAACAAATTGATTTATCAACATTGACTGATGAAAATGATAATCCGATTGATATTTCGGACTTGAAAGATTTTACCGTAACCTGGAGCATAGACACATTAGAAGGCTATCTTTCCGATGCGTGGGATGAAAATGGAGAATATCAGACCACCACAAAAGTAAGCGGAGACTGGCAGCTCTCCTTCCCGGTGCATGTGGATACTTCCAAGAATGAGACCATCGCAGTAAATAAAGAAGATAATGGTGTTGCAGTAAATCAGGTGATCAAAACCGGTGCCGTCTTGATCGTTGACATGCAGCTCCCGGATATTACCGGCGCACCGTACAATGACCCATATAATGATCCGGATATATTTATTACCGACGAAGCAGGTAATGCAATGTGGTGGTTAGGCGGCCGGTTTACCCCAAATGAGGATGGAAGCCAGAGTGAACGGATTATGCTGCTTTATAATGGAGAGAGTACAATCCATATATCCGTAACCAACAAAAATGGTGCAGGTGAAAGTATTGCAGAACTGGATGTGGACTTAAAATAAAACCGGAAGCAATAAAATAGATAATGAAATATGTAATAGAATAGAAAAATAAAGAAAAAAGGGTAAAGAAAAAAGCAACTATGGGATGCAAAGAAAAAAGCATTTCATGGCTGCTTTTTCTGATGTTAGGCAGCTATAAAAAACGCAGATGGCAGGCTGCATCACTGCGAGGATGAAAATTATTCCCCAATATTGAAAAATATATGCATATTGTGCGAAAACAATGCTTGACTTTAGAAAACTACTTGTGGTATCATATACGTTGCACTATTGTGGTGAGGTGGCTTTACTATATCCTTTTTTAGGAAATGAAGCCCAAAGAATATAATTTGCTGAAATTTAGTGGATTGAGAATAAAAAACGAGAGGTGAAACGTCAATGGAGAAAAACAGAATACGTCCGGTGAAGGCTGGAAAAGGCATACGTATGAGTTACTCAAGACAAAAAGAGGTATTGGAAATGCCAAACCTGATTGAGGTCCAGAAGGATTCCTATCAGTGGTTCTTAGACGAGGGCCTGAAAGAAGTGTTTGCAGATATCTCTCCGATTGAGGATTATAGCGGACATCTTAGCTTGGAATTTGTGGATTTCACATTATGTGAGGATGATGTGAAGTATACAATTCCGGAGTGTAAACAGAGAGACGCAACTTATGCAGCTCCTTTGAAGGTAAAAGTCAGACTGTATAACAAAGAAACAGATGAAATTAATGAACATGAGATTTTTATGGGCGATTTACCTCTCATGACAGAGACAGGAACCTTCGTTATCAATGGAGCAGAGCGTGTTATCGTAAGCCAGTTGGTTCGTTCTCCTGGTATTTACTATGGCATTGCGCATGATAAAGTAGGTAAGGAACTCTATTCCTGTACCGTAATCCCGAACCGTGGAGCATGGTTAGAGTATGAAACAGACTCTAATGATATTTTCTATGTACGTGTTGACCGTACCAGAAAAGTGCCAATCACAGTATTACTGCGTGCATTAGGACTGGGAACCAACCAGGAAATTATAGATTTATTTGGCGAAGAGCCAAAGATTTTAGCATCTTTTGGAAAAGACGTTGCTACAAGCTACGAGGAAGGTCTTCTGGAATTATATAAGAAGATTCGTCCGGGCGAGCCTCTTTCTGTTGACAGTGCAGAGAGCCTGATTACCGCAATGTTCTTCGACCCAAGACGTTATGACCTGGCAAAAGTAGGCCGTTATAAATTTAACAAGAAGCTGGCATTTAAGAACCGTTTACGCGGAAAAGTGCTGGCTGAAGATGTTGTTCTTGAGACTACCGGAGAGGTAATCGAAAAAGGAACAGAGCTGACCAGAGAGCTTGCAGAAGAGATTCAGAACGCAGCTGTTCCGGCAGTATATATTGCTACAGAAGAAAGAAATGAAAAAGTTCTTTCTAATATGATGGTAGACCTCACTACCTATGTTGATGTAGTACCGAAGGAAGTTGGTATTACTGAGCTGGTATATTATCCGGCATTAAAGAAAATCCTGGATGAAAATGAATCCTTGGAAGATATCAAGGAAGCAATTCGTAAAAACGTATCTGAACTGGTTCCGAAGCATATCACCAAGGAAGATATTTTCGCATCCATTAACTACAATATGCACTTGGAGTGGGGCATTGGAAATGATGACGATATTGACCACTTAGGCAACCGTCGTATCCGTGCCGTAGGTGAGTTATTACAGAACCAGTACAGAATCGGACTTTCCAGAATGGAACGTGTGGTTCGTGAGCGTATGACCACCCAGGATCAGGAAGGAATTTCTCCACAGAGCCTGATTAATATCAAACCGGTAACCGCAGCAGTGAAAGAGTTCTTCGGATCTTCCCAGCTGTCACAGTTCATGGATCAGAACAACCCGCTGGGTGAGCTGACACATAAGAGACGTTTATCCGCATTAGGACCAGGTGGTTTGTCCAGAGACCGTGCCGGATTCGAGGTTCGAGACGTACACTACTCCCATTACGGAAGAATGTGCCCTATTGAGACTCCTGAAGGACCAAACATCGGACTTATCAACTCACTGGCATGTTATGCAAGAATTAACGAATATGGTTTCATTGAGGCACCATATCGTAAGATTGATAAAACAGATCCTAAGAATCCGCGTGTTACAGAAGATGTTGTATACATGACCGCAGATGAAGAGGATAATTACCATGTAGCACAGGCGAATGAAAAACTGGATGAAGAAGGACATTTCGTAAGAAATTCCGTTTCCGGCCGTTACTTAGACGAGACACAGGAATATGACAAGCAGATGTTTGATTATATGGACGTATCTCCTAAGATGGTATTCTCTGTTGCTACCGCATTGATTCCGTTCTTGCAGAACGATGATGCGAACCGTGCGCTGATGGGATCTAACATGCAGCGTCAGGCAGTACCTCTTCTTACCACAGAAGCTCCTGTAGTAGGAACCGGTATGGAAACCAAGACTGCAGTAGACTCCGGTGTATGTGTAGTTGCAAAGAAATCCGGTACTATCGAGAAATCTGAGTCAAACCAGATTACCGTGAAGAATGATGATGGAACAAGAGACGTATACAAACTGACCAAGTTCTCACGAAGCAACCAGTCCAACTGCTACAACCAGAGACCAATCGTGTTCAAAGGTGATCATGTAGAAGCTGGCGAAGTAATTGCTGACGGACCATCTACCTCTAATGGTGAGCTTGCTCTTGGAAAGAACCCGTTAATCGGATTCATGACATGGGAAGGTTACAACTACGAGGACGCTGTTCTTCTGAGTGAAAGATTAGTACAGGATGATGTTTATACATCTGTTCATATTGAAGAGTACGAAGCAGAAGCCCGTGATACTAAATTAGGACCGGAAGAAATTACAAGAGACGTTCCAGGTGTCGGCGATGATGCATTGAAAGACCTTGACGAAAGAGGAATCATCCGTATCGGTGCAGAAGTTCGTGCCGGTGATATTCTGGTAGGTAAGGTTACTCCAAAGGGAGAGACAGAGCTTACCGCAGAAGAGAGACTGTTACGTGCCATCTTCGGTGAGAAAGCAAGAGAAGTAAGAGATACTTCCTTGAAAGTACCACATGGTGAATATGGTATCATTGTAGAGGCGAAAGTATTTACAAGAGAAAATGGTGACGAATTATCCCCTGGTGTAAATCAGGCAGTTCGTATTTACATTGCACAGAAGAGAAAAATCTCCGTTGGAGATAAGATGGCTGGACGTCATGGTAACAAGGGTGTTGTTTCCCGTGTACTTCCGGTAGAAGATATGCCATTCCTGCCGAACGGCCGTCCACTGGATATTGTATTGAACCCATTGGGTGTACCTTCCCGTATGAATATCGGTCAGGTTCTGGAGATTCACTTAAGTCTTGCAGCGAAAGCACTTGGATTTAACATTGAGACTCCTGTATTTGACGGTGCACGAGAGATTGATATTCAGGATACCCTGGAACTGGCAAATGATTATGTCAACTCCACCTGGGAAGAATTTGAAGCAAAATATAAAGATACATTGCGTGAAGATGTAATGCAGTATCTTTCCGATAACAGAGACCACAGAGAATTATGGAAGGGCGTTCCGATTTCCCGTGACGGAAAGGTTCAGCTTCGTGACGGACGTACCGGAGAAGAATTTGACTCACCGGTTACCATTGGCCACATGCATTACCTGAAACTGCATCATCTGGTAGATGATAAGATTCATGCACGTTCTACTGGTCCTTACTCCTTAGTAACACAACAGCCTCTGGGTGGTAAAGCTCAGTTTGGTGGACAGCGTTTCGGAGAGATGGAGGTTTGGGCACTGGAAGCTTATGGTGCATCTTACACATTACAGGAGATTCTGACTGTGAAGTCCGACGACGTGGTTGGCCGTGTGAAGACATACGAAGCAATCATTAAGGGTGACAATATCCCTGAACCGGGAATCCCAGAATCCTTCAAGGTACTTCTCAAAGAACTTCAGTCCCTTGGTCTTGATGTCAGAGTATTAGACGAGGACCGTAACGAAGTTGAACTGATGGAGACCAGCGAATATGGTAACACAGATTTGAATTCCATTATCTCAGGCGATAAAGATTTCGCGTTTGAAGACAGCGAGTCCTTCGGAAAGATGGGCTTTACCAAACAGGAATTTGATTCTGAGAGTGGAGAACTCAACAACGTAGAAGAAGAGGAAGAGGATGATGACGCAGGCTTCGATTTTGACGATGCTGCCGATGAAGTTCTTGACGAAGAATAAATAGGAAGGGAGTGTCATTAATGCCAGGAACAGTAAAACAGGAAACTTACCAGCCGATACAGTTTGATGCAATTCAGATTGGTCTGGCATCACCTGAGAAAATCAGAGAGTGGTCCAGAGGAGAAGTTAAGAAACCTGAGACCATTAACTATAGAACTTTGAAACCGGAAAAAGACGGATTATTCTGTGAGAAGATTTTTGGACCGAGCAAAGACTGGGAATGTCATTGTGGTAAGTACAAAAAGATTCGTTATAAAGGTGTTGTCTGCGACCGCTGTGGTGTTGAAATCACCAAAGCCAGCGTTCGTAGAGAGCGTATGGGACATATCGAGCTTGCAGCTCCGGTATCCCATATCTGGTACTTCAAAGGAATTCCATCCCGTATGGGATTAATCTTAGATCTTTCTCCAAGAACATTGGAGAAGGTTCTGTACTTTGCTTCCTATATCGTACTGGATGCAGGTTCTACAGATTTATCTGTAAAGCAGGTATTATCCGAGCAGGAATATCAGGATGCAAGGGAAAAATATGGCAGCTCTTTCCGTGTTGGAATGGGTGCAGAAGCCATTCTTGAGTTATTACAGGCAATTGACCTGGAGAAAGATGCAGCAGAGCTGAAAGCAGAATTAAAAGATGCTACCGGCCAGAAACGTGCAAGAATCATCAAGAGACTGGAAGTGGTAGAATCCTTCCGTGAATCCGGAAATAAACCGGAGTGGATGATTATGACCGTTATCCCGGTTATTCCACCAGACTTACGACCTATGGTACAGCTGGATGGTGGACGTTTTGCAACATCCGATTTAAATGATTTATATCGTAGAATTATCAATAGAAATAACCGCCTGAGAAGATTGTTAGAGTTAGGTGCACCTGATATCATCGTTCGTAACGAGAAGAGAATGCTGCAGGAAGCAGTAGATGCCCTGATTGACAACGGTAGAAGAGGAAGACCGGTAACCGGACCTGGTAACCGTGCTCTGAAATCTCTGTCCGATATGCTGAAAGGTAAATCTGGACGTTTCCGTCAGAACCTTCTTGGAAAACGTGTAGACTACTCTGGACGTTCCGTTATCGTCGTAGGACCGGAACTTAAGATTTATCAGTGTGGTCTGCCAAAAGAAATGGCAATCGAGCTGTTTAAACCGTTTGTTATGAAAGAGCTGGTTGCAAACGGAACTGCACACAATATTAAGAGTGCAAAGAAGATGGTTGAAAGATTACAGTCGGAAGTCTGGGATGTCTTAGAAGATGTCATCAAGGAGCATCCGGTTATGCTGAACCGTGCTCCTACACTGCATAGACTTGGTATTCAGGCATTTGAGCCAATCTTGGTAGAAGGTAAAGCAATTAAGCTTCACCCATTGGTATGTACCGCATACAACGCCGACTTCGACGGAGACCAGATGGCTGCCCATTTACCACTGTCACAGGAAGCACAGGCAGAATGTCGTTTCATGCTGCTTTCACCGAACAACCTGTTAAAACCTTCTGATGGAGGTCCTGTAGCCGTTCCTTCACAGGATATGGTTCTTGGTATCTACTATCTGACACAGGAAAGACCAGGTTCCTTAGGAGAAGGCGGATACTATAAGAGTGTAAACGAAGCAATTCTGGCATATGAGAACCAGGCACTGACCTTACATTCCAGAATCCATGTGCGTGTTCATAAGACCATGCCGGATGGAACTGTTAAGACTGGTGTCGTTGAGTCCACACTGGGAAGATTTATCTTCAATGAAATCATTCCTCAGGATTTAGGTTTCGTAGACAGAAGCAAGCCTGAAAATGAACTGGTACTGGAAATCGATTTCCATGTAGCAAAGAAACAGTTAAAACAGATTCTGGAAAAAGTTATTAATACACACGGAGCAACCAAGACCGCTGAGGTATTAGACGATATTAAGTCCATGGGTTACAAGTACTCTACAAGAGCAGCTATGACCGTATCTATTTCAGATATGACAGTACCGCCTCAGAAACCGGAAATGATTGCAAAGGCTCAGGATACGGTAGACCGCATTTCAAGACAGTACAAACGTGGTCTTATTACAGAGGAAGAGCGTTACAAAGAAGTTGTTGAAACATGGAAAGAGACTGATGATGAGCTGACAGAAGCACTGCTTTCCGGTCTGGATAAATACAACAACATCTTCATGATGGCAGATTCCGGAGCCCGTGGTTCTGATAAACAGATTAAACAGTTAGCAGGTATGCGTGGTTTGATGGCTGATACAACCGGTAGAACAATCGAGCTGCCTATCAAATCAAACTTCCGTGAAGGTCTTGAAGTATTGGAGTACTTCATGTCCGCACATGGAGCCCGAAAAGGTATGTCCGATACTGCGTTACGTACCGCCGATTCCGGTTACTTAACCAGACGTCTGGTAGACGTATCACAGGATCTGATTGTCCGTGAATCTGATTGCTGCGCAGGCACAGGAAGAGAGATTCCTGGTATGTATGTCAAAGCATTCATGGATGGAAAAGAAGAAATCGAAAGTCTTGAAGAGCGTATTACAGGAAGATTCTCCTGTGAGACAATTTGCGATAAAGATGGTAATGTGCTTGTAAAAGCAAACCATATGATTACACCAAAACGTGCTGCAGCAATTATGAGCAAGGGTGTAGATGAGAACGGAGAACCATTAACCAAGGTTAAAATCCGTACGATTCTTACCTGCCGTTCCCACATCGGAGTTTGTGCAAAATGTTACGGAAGCAATATGGCTACCGGTCAGGCAGTACAGGTTGGTGAAGCAGTTGGTATTATCGCAGCTCAGTCCATCGGAGAACCTGGTACACAGCTTACCATGAGAACATTCCACAACGGTGGTGTTGCCGGTGACGATATTACACAGGGTCTTCCTCGTGTCGAGGAGTTGTTTGAGGCAAGAAAGCCTAAGGGACTTGCAATTATCACAGAATTTGGTGGTGTTGCAACCATTAAAGATACCAAGAAGAAACGTGAGATCATTGTAACAAACAATGAAACAGGTGAGACTAAGACTTATCTGATTCCTTACGGTTCCAGAATTAAGATTATGGATGGCGCAGTATTGGAGGCTGGTGATGAACTGACCGAAGGTTCTGTAAATCCACACGATATCCTTAAGATTAAGGGCGTACGTGCCGTACAGGATTACCTGATTCAGGAAGTACAGCGTGTATACCGTCTGCAGGGTGTTGAGATTAATGATAAACATATCGAGGTTATCGTTCGTCAGATGTTAAAGAAGATTCGTATTGAAAATAACGGAGATTCTGAGTTCCTGCCAGGAACATTAGTAGATAATCTGGATTACGAAGAGATGAATGAGCAGTTAGAGGAAGAAGGCAAAGAGCCGGCAGAAGGTAAACAGGTATTACTTGGTATTACCAAAGCATCTTTGGCAACCAACTCCTTCTTATCAGCAGCATCCTTCCAGGAGACAACTAAGGTTCTGACAGAAGCAGCTATCAAGGGCAAGATTGACCCATTGATTGGTCTGAAAGAGAACGTAATTATCGGTAAGCTGATTCCGGCTGGTACTGGTATGAAGCGTTATCGTAACATCAAGCTGAACACAGATGTAAACGAAGAGGAAGAACTCTCCTTTGATGATTTTGACGGATTCGATGAGGCACCTGTGACAGATGAAATCGAAGAGACAGAAGCAAAAGAAGAAGTAACTGCTTCTACAGAAGAATAATGTAAGGTTCGAAGAACTGATGCAGATACAGGAAGGGAAGCTCTGGCTTGATAGGCCGGAGTTTCCCTTTCGAGTTAGAGATTCTTTTAAGCTTTTATACAGGTGGTAGAATAAACAAACGAGGAAAATCCAATGAAAGTAATCGTAGCAATAGATTCATTAAAAGGCAGCTTAAGTTCCTTAGAGGCAGGAAAAGCAGTGGAAGATGGTATTAAAAAAGCAATACCAACAGCAGAAGTTATGATAAAGCCGGTTGCAGATGGTGGAGAAGGAACAGTAACAGCCCTGACCACCGGATTGCAAGGCAGTCTGGAAAAGGTAGCGGTAACAGGTCCCCTTGGACAGAAGGTCGAGGCAGCGTATGGTATCCTGCCGGATAAAACAGCAGTCATTGAAATGGCAGAAGCCGCCGGACTGCCACTGGTGCCGGTGGATAAACGAAATCCAATGGAAACCACTACTTATGGTGTGGGGGAACTGATAAGCCATGCCATGGATAGAGGCTGCCGTAAGTTTATCGTTGGAATTGGCGGCAGTGCCACCAATGATGGCGGTGTCGGAATGCTGCAGGCTTTGGGGTGTCATTTTTATAAAAAAGATGGAATCGAAATAGGATTTGGAGCAACAGAACTGAAAGACCTGGAAACGATAGATACGGAGGCGTTGGATAAGAGGCTGAAAGAATGTACTTTTGAAATAGCCTGTGATGTGACCAATCCATTATGTGGTACAACAGGAGCCAGTGCTGTGTTTGCACCACAGAAGGGCGCAGACGAGACCATGGTAGTAAAACTGGATGCGGCATTAGCTCATTTTGCTGATGTAACAGAAAAGGCTTTAGGTGTAGACAACCGGAACATGCCGGGAGCCGGAGCAGCAGGCGGACTGGGCTTCGCATTTGCATCCTATCTGGGCGGGGATTTACGTCCGGGCGTAGAGATAGTATTAGATGCGGTATTGCCGGAGAAAGAATTAAGTGAAGCTGATATCGTAGTGACCGGAGAAGGAAGATTTGACGGACAGACTGCTATGGGAAAAGCGCCGGTTGGAATTGCAAAGCGGGCAAAAGAAAAGGACTGCATGGTACTGGTATTTGCCGGCAGCATTGAACCACAGGGCGTCCGGAAAGTGCAGGATGAAATGCAGCTTGTAGATGGAGTATTTCCAATTTTACCAGGTGTGATGACATTGGAAGAAGCCATGCAGAAGACAGTGGCATATGAGAATATGAGCTATACGGCAGAGCAGGTATTCCGGCTGATTGGGAACTGTTATATAAAATAATTTCTATGCCAGCCCTTCGTACCCTAGTTCATAGAGCAGCTCATTGGCATCGGAAAGAGCACAGTTTCTTTGCAGGCAGAAAATAATCGCACTGTCCCGCTCCATACGGGCATAGAGAATCGGATAGCCGGTAGCTTTTAAAAGTTGCTGCACTTCCGTAAAGGATAGGTCCATGGCAAAGCAGAGGGCGAGTACTTTGTCACGGGAAGGACGTTTGCGCCCATCAAAAATCTGATAACAGTAAGTACGGTCAAGACCGCTTTTTCGGATGAGAGAAGGCAGGTCTTGATTTTTTGCCTGAATCAGCCGGTTCAGATAATCCGAAAGTGAGACCTCGATCAGCTCAGCTTCCTCCTGCTCTGCATAGTTGGAGAAAGCAGGTGTGTTTTTCAAAATATCTAAAAGTTCCTGGGTTGATTTTTTCATTTGGCGAATCCTCTCATTTCTGCTATAGTGATATTGATTATCATAGAATTGTGGGAATGAAAATTCAAGTAGAAAAGGAAAAAGTGATAACAAATGAGTGAAAAATTATATCAGGATTTTCGGCGGCAGCGGCAGATACCGCTTACCGTACTGGGGGGCAAGCCACCCTATCAGACCTGGCTGATACAGGATGCTGCCACAGGAAAGATTCTGGTTCAAAAAGCAATACAAAAAGACAGTATTCCGGTTTACCGGAAACTGCAGCAATTAGAAAGTCCACATCTTGCCAGGATTATAAGCTGTGAATAGCAGCAGGACATCGGCATGGTAACAGAAGAATATATCAGCGGTGAGACACTGGATGAGAAGCTGCACCGGCAGGGCGTTATGGCGCCGGAGCTTGTAAAATATTATATCCGACAGTTACTGGAAGCATTGGAGCAGATTCATGCACAGGGAATCGTACACCGTGATATTTCTCCGAAAAATGTTCTCATTTCTACGGATGGAGTTGTAAAATTACTGGATTTTGATATTGCAAGGAGACGTAAGCAAAATCAGAATGCAGACACGACAATTCTTGGAACCGTAGGATTTGCATCTCCGGAGCAGTATGGCTTCCTTCAGACAGATGCAACCGCAGATATTTATGCACTGGGCGTTCTTATGAATGTGATGCTGGAGGGGACGCTGCCCAATGTGCATCTGACTGCCCGGAAACCATTTTGTAATGTGATAAAAAGATGTATAGAGATTGACCCGCAGAACCGCTATCAGAATGCAGGGGAACTTCGGGAGGCATTAAAATTAGAAAATCCGGGTGCTGTAAAAAAGAAAAAGATTCTTCCGGGATTCCGGACCGGAGTTGTCTGGAAAGAGATAGTGGCAGTTTTTGTATACCTGTTTCTGATTGTGGGAAGCATACAGTTTCTGATGCTGTATGGCAAGACTCCATTGACTTTTTGCCTGGAAGCAATTGCGGTATTCATCTATGCGTGGATATCCTGCGGGGTTGGATTTAATTTCCTTTTGTGGGACACCAAAGTGCCGGGAATCCGCTCCCTGCAGAAGCCGGTACGGATTGTAATCCGGATTATACTGGCACTTACTATCTTTTATTTTGGCATGAAGCTGGAAAACTATGTAAAAATAACCTTACTTGGTCTGCCGCTGAAATAGAAAATATCGAAAGTTATCGGGCTATGAAAGATGCCTCCGATTTTGAACACGGCTGAAAATGTATGCTGCCGGCATACCACAAAGCCTTCCGACTCGTATATGATGATTTCATACATAAGAATGATGAAAAACCGGGAGGCAAGAAAATGGAAAAAGTAAAGAAACCGATTTATAAGAAATGGTGGTTCTGGGTAATTATTGTAGTAGTTGTATTTGCAATTGCAGCAGGCGGCAACGGAAGTGACAAAAAGGATTCGAAAAAGAATTCTGCTACCAGTACAGAGCAGACGGATAACAAAGACGAAAAGACAAAGGACTCCGATGCAAAAGATGCAGAACCGGAAGAAGATTTATCCGCTGTAGAAACAGAATATACCCTTGGAGCAGGTTATTACACCGCGGGTATTGATTTGCCGGTTGGAAAATGTAACCTTACCGCAGTCAGCGGAAATGGAAATATAAACAGCTCCAATCTTCTGAAGGGTGGAGTCAATGAGATGTTCGGCGTGGATGATGGAAATGATCTTTACGAATCATCCTTTAACGGACTTAAGATGAAAGAAAATGTAGTATTTCATATTTCCGGAGATGTAGTTGTACAGGTCAGTTATACAGAAGTGACTGGTGGCATGACCGGAAGAGAATATGATGAATCCCAGGCGGTAGAATTAGGCAGTGGAAACTATACCGCAGGAACAGACTTTCCGGCAGGAACCTATACGGTGACAGCAGTGGACGGAACCGGAAATGTCAGTTCATCCAATCTGCTTGACGGTGGAATGAATGAGATGTTTGGTGTGGATGACGGAAATGGTCTTTATACTTCTGAAGTGAAAAATGTGGAATTCAGTGATGGTGTGGATTTAAAGGTAAGTGGAGTGAATATCCGTCTGGTGCCGGCAAAGGAATAAAAGTATTTACGGAAATATTATAGAAAAGCACAACAGGATTTGCCTGAGGAGGGCAAGGCTGCTGTGCTTTTCTTGTAGCTTATGCGAATAGTGAAAAAATATATTCTTATCCGATGTATTTGGAAAGCATTATAACAACGGGAGAAGTTCGCATTGATTTAAGAAAAAATTATGGTACAATTGCAGTGAATATGAGAAGTTATAAAAAGTTATAAAGACTTATAAAAGTTATAAAAGGTTATAAAAACTTATAAAAGGAGTACTCAAAATGACAATCCGTACCGCACAGATGGAAGATATTGATGCAATTACAGCAGTGGAAACAGAATGTTTTCCGCCGGCAGAAGCAGCAACAAGGGAAGAATTTGCAGAACGTTTAAAATATTATAAAGACCATTTCTGGCTGATGTTCAATGAGGGACATCTGGTGGCATTTGTAGATGGCATGGTGAGTAATCAGAAAGACCTTACAGATGAAATGTATGTAAAAGCAGAACTGCATGAGGAACAGGGTGACTGGCAGATGATTTTCGGTGTGAATACCATCCCGGCATATCGAAGATGCGGTCTGGCAGAGCAGCTATTAAAAAGAGCTATTGCAGATGCAAAAGCCCAGGGAAGAAAAGGGCTGGTGCTGACCTGCAAGGATAAGCTGATACATTACTATGCGAAATTTGGCTTTGAAAATGAAGGCGTATCAGAATCTACCCATGGAAACGTGGTGTGGAACCAGATGCGTCTGACTTTCTAAAAATGGAATATCTTATAAAAACGAAATGAGGCAGAACATTGAAATATAAAAAAGTAGTAAAAGGAAGCTTTGTAGACCGCCCGAATCGTTTTATAGCCCATGTTAAGATTGACGATGAGATTCAGACAGTACATGTAAAGAATACCGGGCGGTGCCGGGAACTGCTACTTCCGGATGCGGAAGTTTATCTGGAAGTGGCAGACAATCCGGCACGAAAGACAGCCTATGATCTGATTGCGGTCTATAAAGAAAATTTTGGCTTAATAAATATTGACAGTCAGGCACCGAATAAGGTGGCAAAGGAATGGCTTGAAACACAGAATTATGATGTAGTGAAACCGGAGTATAAATATGGAAATTCCAGAATTGATTTCTATATGAAGAAAGGGATGCAGGAATATCTGATGGAAGTAAAGGGCTGTACCTTAGAACGGCAGGGAATCGGTTATTTTCCCGATGCACCAACAGAACGAGGGGTAAGGCATTTACGGGAATTGATTGGAGCAAAAAAAGCCGGTTATGAATGTGCTGTGGCATTTGTGATTCAGATGGAAGGCGTAATGGAAGTCCGGGCAAATGAAGAGACACACCCGGAGTTTAAAGATGCGTTAGAAGAAGCGCGGGCAGCAGGCGTAAAAGTATTGTTTCTTATGTGCAAGGTGGAAAAGGACAGCCTCAGAGTAGTGGAGCAGCGGGAGTAAAAAATGTGGTATAAAGAAAAGGTAGTGCGCTTCTATGATTTAGATGGAAATCTGATAGAGGTAAGGAAGCCGGTGAGGTTGGAAGGAAAGATTTAGCCGGCGAGCCAGAGAACTTCGATTCCGCTGACGCTGCATGGAAGTATGGCTGTCGCCACATGAACGGAAAGATTCAGGCATAAGAAGGAGAACCGCAACTTCGATTCCGCTGCGCTCCATCTCAGTCGTGGCTGTCACCACATGAACGGAAAGATTCAGGCATAAGACCGAGAACCGCAACTTCGATTCCGCTGCGCTCCATCTCAGTCGTGGCTGTCGCCACATGAACGGAAAGATTCAGGCATAAGACCGAGAACCGCAACTTCGATTCCGCTGCGCTCCATCTCAGTCGTGGCTGTCGCCACATCATCAGAAAGCCTCAGCCAGCGACTAGGATACAAGTATCCAGTCGCTGGCTGAAACTTTCTTTGCGTTTCTCGTAGCTTGCACGAAAAATTTGCTTGACAAGTGGCGAATCGGCTTATATACTGAATTAGTGTGCATACAAATGCACATTTATCAAATAATAGCACAGGAGGTGAAAATAATGCCAACATTTAACCAGTTAGTAAGAAAAGGACGTCAGACATCTGTTAAGAAGTCTACTGCACCTGCACTTCAGAAGGGCTACAATTCTTTAAAGAAGAAAGCAACTGATACTTCTGCTCCTCAGAAGAGAGGTGTTTGTACCGCTGTTAAGACAGCTACACCTAAAAAACCTAACTCAGCTCTTAGAAAGATCGCCAGAGTTCGTCTTTCCAACGGAATCGAAGTAACAAGCTACATTCCAGGAGAGGGACACAACTTACAGGAACATAGCGTTGTTCTTATCCGTGGTGGTCGTGTTAAGGACTTACCAGGTACAAGATACCATATTATCCGTGGAACTCTTGATACAGCAGGAGTCGCTAACAGAAAACAGGCTCGTTCCAAATACGGCGCTAAGAGACCAAAAGACGCTAAATAAGCTTAGCGCACACCAATAGTATCACAAACAGAGCTAAAGGTAAGTGTTGGAATTATTGTCACATACGATATATTTCCGCACGAACACATTTTAGAGAGACACATGTGAGTACCGTTGAATTAATCGAAACAAATACTACATGACAGGCACAATGACCTGTGATGCAAAACATGATTAAGGAGGGAAGTAACGTGCCACGTAAAGGACATACTCAGAAAAGAGACGTATTAGCAGATCCGATGTACAATAACAAAGTGGTTACCAAGCTTATCAACAACATTATGTTAGATGGTAAGAAAGGTATTGCACAGAAGATTGTATACGGTGCATTTGACAGAGTTGCAGAGAAGACTGAGAGACCAGCTCTTGAAGTATTCGAGGAAGCTATGAACAACGTTATGCCAGTACTTGAGGTAAAGGCTAGACGTATCGGTGGAGCAACTTACCAGGTACCTATCGAAGTTAGACCGGACCGTCGTCAGGCTCTGGCTCTTCGTTGGCTTACACTGTTTTCACGCAAGAGAGGCGAGAAGACAATGGAAGAAAGACTGGCAAATGAGATCATGGATGCAGCAAACAATACTGGTGCATCTGTAAAGAAAAAAGAAGATATGCACAAGATGGCAGAAGCAAACAAAGCTTTCGCACACTATCGTTTCTAATCAGAACGAGAGCATATTTTTTCGGTTAAGAAAATTAGGAGGAAAAAACCTTGGCTGGAAGAGAATATCCGTTAGAGAGAACCAGAAACATTGGTATTATGGCGCACATCGATGCTGGTAAAACAACATTGACAGAGCGTATCCTTTATTATACCGGTGTTAACTATAAGATTGGTGATACTCATGAAGGTACTGCTACCATGGACTGGATGGAGCAGGAGCAGGAAAGAGGTATTACCATTACTTCAGCCGCTACGACATGTCACTGGACTTTGGAAGAGTTTACAAAGCCGAAGAAAGGTGCTTTAGAGCATCGTATCAATATCATTGATACTCCTGGACACGTAGACTTTACGGTTGAGGTTGAGCGTTCACTTCGTGTACTGGACGGCGCTGTCGGCGTGTTCTGTGCAAAAGGTGGAGTAGAGCCTCAGTCAGAAAATGTATGGCGTCAGGCTGACACATACAACGTACCTAGAATGGCATTCATTAACAAAATGGATATCTTAGGTGCAAACTTCTACGGAGCTGTTGATCAGATTCGTACAAGATTAGGTAAAAATGCAATTGTTCTTCAGTTACCAATTGGTAAGGAAGATGATTTTAAGGGAATTATTGATTTGTTTGAAATGAAAGCTTACATCTACAATGATGATAAGGGTGATGATATCTCTGTAACAGACATCCCGGATGATATGAAAGACGATGCAGAATTATATCATACCGAACTGGTTGAGAAAATCTGCGAGTTAGATGATGACCTTATGATGCAGTATTTAGAGGGAGAAGAGCCATCTGTTGAAGATATGAAGGCTGCCCTCAGAAAAGGTACCTGCGAGTGTACAGCAGTTCCGGTATGTTGTGGTTCTGCTTACCGTAACAAGGGTGTTCAGAAATTATTGGATGCTATCGTAGAATATATGCCAGCTCCAACAGACATCCCAGCTATTAAGGGTGTTGACCTTGAAGGAAATGAAGTAGAGAGACATTCATCTGATGATGAACCATTCTCCGCTCTTGCATTCAAGATTATGACTGACCCATTCGTAGGAAAACTTGCATTCTTCCGTGTTTACTCTGGTGTAATGAACTCCGGATCTTACGTACTGAATGCAACAAAAGATAAAAAAGAACGTGTAGGCCGTATCCTTCAGATGCATGCAAACAAGAGAGCAGAGCTTGAAAAAGTTTACTCTGGAGATATTGCAGCAGCCGTTGGATTTAAGTTTACAACTACTGGTGATACCATCTGTGATGAACAGCATCCGGTTATCTTAGAGTCCATGGAATTCCCAGAGCCAGTTATCGAGCTTGCTATCGAGCCTAAGACAAAAGCTGGACAGGGTAAGATGGGTGAAGCTCTTGCAAAACTTGCAGAAGAAGATCCTACTTTCCGTGCTCATACAAATACAGAAACAGGACAGACCATCATCGCTGGTATGGGTGAGCTCCATCTGGAAATCATCGTTGACCGTCTGCTTCGTGAATTCCACGTAGAAGCAAACGTAGGTGCTCCACAGGTTGCTTACAAAGAGACATTTACAAAGCCAGTTGATCAGGAATACAAATATGCAAAACAGTCTGGTGGACGTGGACAGTACGGACACTGTAAAGTTAAATTCGAGCCGATGGATGCCAACGGAGATGAACTCTTCAAGTTTGATTCTGCAGTTGTTGGTGGTGCTATTCCTAAGGAATACATCCCTGCAGTAGGCGAAGGTATCGAAGAAGCTACCAAAGCTGGTATCCTTGCAGGATTCCCAGTAGTAGGTGTTCATGCTACCGTATATGATGGATCTTACCATGAGGTCGATTCATCTGAGATGGCATTCCACATTGCCGGATCCATGGCTTTCAAAGAGGCTATGGCAAAAGCAGCTCCTGTAATTCTTGAGCCAATCATGAAAGTCGAAGTTACTATGCCGGAAGAGTACATGGGAGATGTTATTGGTGACATTAACTCTCGTCGTGGACGTATCGAAGGTATGGATGACATCGGTGGTGGAAAAATGGTTAAAGCATATGTTCCACTTGCTGAGATGTTTGGATACTCAACAGACTTACGTTCCAGAACTCAGGGACGTGGTAACTACTCAATGTTCTTCGAGAAATATGAGCAGGTTCCGAAGTCTGTACAGGACAAGATTGTTGCATCTAAAGCAAAATAATAAAAATGCTTGAAAAACTCGCAAGTTTTTTATATAATCAGAAATAGCCGAGTGACTTATTAAAATGTAAAAATAAGCGCCCAGAAAGGGCATAAAATTAAGGAGGACGTTTTAAAATGGCAAAAGCTAAGTTTGAAAGAACCAAACCACATTGTAATATCGGAACCATTGGTCACGTAGACCATGGTAAAACAACTTTAACAGCAGCTATTACAGCAGTTTTAGCAGCAAGAGTTGCAGGTAATACAGCTACAGATTTCGCTAACATCGATAAAGCTCCAGAAGAGAGAGAAAGAGGTATCACTATCTCTACAGCTCACGTTGAGTATGAAACAGAGAAGAGACATTACGCACACGTTGACTGTCCTGGACATGCTGACTACGTAAAGAACATGATTACCGGAGCAGCTCAGATGGACGGCGCTATCCTTGTTGTTGCTGCAACTGATGGTGTTATGGCTCAGACAAAGGAGCACATCCTTCTGTCTCGTCAGGTAGGTGTACCTTACATCGTTGTTTTCTTAAACAAATGTGATATGGTAGACGACCCAGAGTTAATCGAGTTAGTAGAAATGGAAGTTACAGAGCAGTTAGAGGAATATGGTTTTGAAGGCTGCCCAATCATCCAGGGTTCTGCTCTTAAAGCTCTTGAAGATCCTAACGGACCATGGGGCGACAAGATCATGGAATTAATGGATACTGTAGATAGCTATATCCCAGATCCACAGCGTGATACAGATAAACCTTTCTTAATGCCAGTTGAGGACGTATTCACAATCACAGGTCGTGGTACTGTTGCAACAGGTAGAGTAGAAAGAGGAACATTACATCTGAATGACGAACTTGAAATCCTTGGTGTTAAGGAAGATGTTCAGAAGACAGTTGTAACTGGTATCGAGATGTTCCGTAAACAGTTAGACGAGGCTCAGGCTGGTGATAACATCGGTGCACTTCTTCGTGGTGTTAACCGTGACCAGATCGTTCGTGGACAGGTTCTTGCTAAACCAGGTACTGTTACTTGCCACAGAAAATTTACAGCTCAGGTTTACGTTTTAACAAAAGATGAAGGTGGACGTCATACACCTTTCTTCAATAACTACAGACCACAGTTCTACTTCAGAACAACTGACGTAACTGGTGTTTGTGAATTACCAGCAGGTACAGAGATGTGTATGCCTGGTGATAACGTAGAAATGACTATCGAACTGATCCATCCAGTAGCTATGGAGCAGGGTCTTACTTTCGCTATCCGTGAGGGTGGACGTACAGTAGGATCAGGACGTGTTGCTACAGTTATCGAGTAATCTTTGCTCTTGCAATGAATTGCTAAAATAAGTAAAATTAACCCGGAGAGTGTTCGCACTTCTCCGGGTTTTTTCAACTTGCACACAACCAACAGAGGGAGACATTATGGTTACTTGTAGAGACGTCAATAATTTGGATCTGGATGGAGTAGAACTGCTGACAGGGGAAGTAGGACTGGACAGAGTGGTGTCCTGGACATATTTTGTGCAGACGAAGCCCTATGAAGAGCATATGAATCCTGGCAACTTCGCACTGATTGTAGTGGATTATCTGCGGTTTGACATCGAGAAGACCTTTGAAACAATGGTAGAACTGAATGCACTGGGAATTTCCGGGCTTGCAATATCGATTGTGGATGACCGGGAGAAGATTCCACAGAAAATGATAGACAAGGCGGTTGAATTAAAATTGCCACTGTTCTATGTCCGCTGGGAAGGCGCAACCTTCGTGGATATTGCACAGAGTATCGGGCAGCTGATACTGGAAACCAATATTACAAATAAGCGTACCGGGGACTATTTATATAATCTACTGTTTGGATATGAAGTAAATGATAAATATATTGAAAAAATATCCAGCCAGTTTGGACTGGCTTTCGACCGGGCATACCGTGTTGGAATCATTGTAATTGACCGGAAATATGGAATTAACCTGGAGCAGGATGAGCATACTTATCTCTATTATACGGACTGTCTGAACCGGGAAGTAATGCATATGGAAAATCGTCCGATGTATATGCGTTTCTTAAATAAATTTGTGCTGCTGTTTGAGGCAACGGAGGATAAGGAGACAGAACGGCAGATTGAACAATTGCTAAAGAAGCTGGACAGCCGCCCACAGTTCGCTGGGCTGATACACAGTACCTGTATTTTAGGCGCAGCCTATACGGATCCGTCTGAATTTGGCAAGAGCTATCAGGAAGCAAAAAATCTGATCCCAAAGAAAGATTATCTGCCGAATCCTACTAATAAAAAAGTGCTTAGTGCCAGTTCCATGGGCATTTATAAATATATGTTTAACAATGGAAATCAGCAGGAGATACTGGACTACTGCAATGACAAATTAAAGAAGCTTGAGATGTATGACCAGACCAATGGGGCATTTCTGGTGGAGACACTGCTGACATATTATATGAGTGGATTTAATGTGGGAAAGACAGCAGAGGCTTTGTATATCCATCGGAATTCCCTGCAGTACCGCCTGAAGAAGATAGAAGAAATATTGGAGGTTGACCTGGAAGATTCCATGGAATATCTCGATATTGTAAACTGTATTCTGGTAAAAAGATTGATGTTTAATTAAGATACTGTGCAAAATGCACAATCAAATTGTGTATTTTGAAAGTTGAAAAGAAGAAAAAGAAAGTATACTATACTGTCTATCAGCAAAGACGCTTTGAGAGAAAGAAATCTCAAGCGTCTTTTTTGATACTCTAGAGAAACAAAAAGTCGGCTTCACATTTGCATTTAAGGAGGAACATATTATGAATAAAAGAAAATTATTAGCATTGGTACTGACAGGAGTTATGGCAATATCTACATTGGCAGGATGTGGTTCATCAGATACAAAAACATCCGAAACAGATGTGAAAACCTCAGAGACAGCAGAGACATCTGATAAGAATGTATTAAGAGTTGGAATGGAATGTGCATATGCTCCATTTAACTGGACACAGGACAGTGATACAACACCGGATGGAAGCAAGGCGGTTCCGATTTATGGATCTGATTATTATGCATATGGATATGATGTGGCAGTAGCCCAGAAGCTTGCTGATGAGATGGGAATGGATTTAGAGGTTCATAAAGTAGAATGGTCTTCCATTGGAATCTCATTAGATGCAGGAGATTATGATGTAATCATTGCAGGAATGGGAAAAACAGCAGAAAGAGAAGCTTCTTATTCATTTACAGAACCATATTATTACAGAGACAACTGCATCGTAGTGAAAAAGGGAAGCGCTTATGAAAATGTAAAAGGACTTTCTGATCTGGCAGGAACCGGCTGTAAAGTAACAACACAGTTAGGAACCGGCTGGGTACCTCTTTTGGACCAGATTGAAGGTGCAGAGCAGTCAGGAAATTATGAGACAACATCCGAATGTTTCATGGCAATATCCAATGGTGTTGCAGATGTATGTGTCGTAGATTTGCCAACCGCACAGTCAGCAGCACTTACCAATGATGATCTTGTGATTATTCAGTTAGATGCAGATGATTCTTTCACCGGTGATGATGAAATGGTAAATGTGTGTATCGCTACCAGAAAAGATGATACCGCATTAAGAGATAAAATCCAGGATGCAATGGATGCTATTGGCTGGAATGATAAAGCCAAAATGGATGAGCTGATGGATACTGTTCTGACACAGCAGCCGGCAGCAAACTAGAAATATTTCCAGCGTGAGCTGAGTAACAGATAAAGTGAGGTAGAGAAATATGTTAGTAGAAAATCCGAGTAATTCGTTAGAGTGGATGATATTTTTAGCCCAGAAATATGCAAGTATGTTTATCAAAGGAACCTGGCTTACGCTGGAAATTGCTGTAATCGGAACGCTGGTTGGTTTTGTGTTAGGCTATATTGTCGGACTTGTAAATGATGCAAAAATCAGCGAGGGTGATAATGTTTTCAAGAAGCTTCTGATGCGGCTTTTGAAAATCATTTTTACCGTATATGTGGAAATCTTCCGTGACACTCCAATGATTGTTCAGGCAATGATTGTATACTATGGAATAAAAATGCTGGGAGTAGAAATGACACCGGTATTTGCAGGTATTGTGGTAACGGTATTAAATACCGGAGCTTACATGGGTGAGACAGTACGTGCCGGAATCGGCTCCATTGATATGGGCCAGCGTGAAGGCGCATGGGCAATGGGAATGTCGCCATTTAAGACAATGTTGTATGTGGTATTGCCACAGGCATTTAAAAATATTATCCCGGAGATGGCAAATACATTCCTGACAAACCTGAAGATGACATCCGTATTAAATGTAATTGCAGTACAGGAACTTTTCATGGCTGCAAAAACAGTCGGAGGAAATTATTACAAATACTTCGAGTCATACCTGGTAATTGCAGTGATTTACTTTGTATTGTGCTTTGTCTTTGATAAGATTTTTAAATTTATTGAAAAGAAAATGCAGGGCAAGACAGATTACGCACTGGCAATTGAGTATATGGATAATCAGTAGGAGGAACGGATATGGGAGAGACAGTAATTTCAATTAAGGATTTGAGCAAATCATTTGGGAATCATGAGGTTTTAAGAAAAATAGATATTGATATAGAAGCAGGAGAAATTATCTGTATAGTTGGTTCTTCCGGTTCCGGAAAGTCAACGCTGCTGCGGTGTATCAATAAACTGGAGCGGCAGACCTCTGGTAAAATCCTTTACCATGATAAGGAAGTCCGGAATGTACAGAAGGACATCAATGAATACCGCTCCAGGGTGGGAATGGTATTTCAGTCCTTTAACCTATTTAACAATATGACTGTATTGCAGAACTGCATGCTCTGCACCAGAAAGGTGCTTCATATTTCCAAAGAAGAGGCATTTAACCGGGCAATCACACATTTAAAGGATGTAGGAATGGCTCCTTATATCAATGCAAAACCATCACAGCTTTCCGGAGGACAGAAACAGAGGGTTGCCATTGCAAGGTCTCTTTGCATGAATCCGGAAGTACTTCTTTTCGATGAGCCGACTTCTGCACTGGACCCGGAAATGGTAGGAGAAGTATTAAATGTTATGAAAGAGCTTGCCAAGACGGGACTTACAATGATTATTGTTACTCATGAGATGGCATTTGCAAGGGATGTGTCCACCAGAACCATTTTCATGGATTCCGGCTATGTGGCAGAGGATGCAGCTCCATCCGAACTGTTTACCAATCCGAAGAATCCGAGAACACGGGAATTCTTAAGTCGTTATTTAGCAGGTTAAAGGAGGACAGAAAATATGGAGAATTTTGTAATAACCTTTGCAAGAGGATTCGGAACAGGCGGAAAGGCGATTGCTTCCCAGCTGGCAAAGGAGTTAGGTATTCACTGTTATGAAAACCGAATCTTAACGCTGGCGAGCCAGCTCAGTGGACTGGATGAGAATATTTTTCAGGAAGTAAATGAAAAAATGAGGGAGACCAGTGGATTTTCCAGCTTTTTAAGAGGGCTGCCACGGTCAAGACGTTACATTTCCAGAAATGAAAAATTCGTATCGGATGACAAGCTGTTTGAATATCAGAGTGAAATTATCAAAGATCTGGCAGAAAAAGAGTCCTGCGTCATCGTCGGAAAATGTGCCGATTATGTACTGAAGGGCAAACCAAATGTGGTGAGCATCTATATTGAGGCACCGAGAGCATTCTGCGTGAACCGTACCATGGAAAATATGGGCGTGACCGAAGAGGTTGCTAATGCAACCATAGAGAGGACGGATAAATTCCGGGCAGATTATTATGAATATTACACCCATGGAAATTACTGGACAAACCCGGTCAATTATGACATGACATTAAACAGTGAGCGGGTTGGCGTGCAGAACTGTGTAAAAACCATTGAGCAGTACCTGATTATCAAAGAGCTGATTACACCGGATATGATACATCCGGCAGGAGAATTAAAATAAGAGTTTGGGATAAGAGTTTGAAGTAAAAAGTTTGAAATAAAAGTTCAAAATAAAAGTTCAAAGTAGGAACAGAGTTTGAAAATTAGAAAAAGACAGAAAAAAGCAGGAACACCGAAACTGGAACGGAGCTCCTGCTTTTTTGCGGCAATAAGAAAATGCTGGTGGCAGCTTCTACAGGGATTGTTTTATTGCGAATAAACTGGATTTTATATATAATGAAGTAAAACAACTCGGGAGAAAAATTGATGGAAGCAGGAATGATTACAACAGTGCTTTTGGTAGCATGTGCAACTATATGTATTGGTGTTGGTATCTTTTATTTTTTTATTAATAATACGAAAAACAAGGGGCGGATTTGTATCCTGCTTCTGGGAATAGGAGGAGGAATCTGGGCACTGGGTTCAGCATTGTATGGAAATTGTACGGATGACAGATTGGCACAGGATTTCTTTTGCATGACAATTGTGGGTTTTAATTTATATGTCATTGCGATTGTAATTTATGTGGCGTGTCTGACTGGTGTAAAAATAAAGGGATATGGCCTGATGGTTGGATTAGGAATACTGACATCTCTGGTGGATGGTGTTTCTTTTGGAAGTATGCGGATCCGCCATTTTTACAGGATCAATGGAAGAACCTGCTTTACCACAGAATTTCATGGCAGCGTGTTTTATCACTGGATGTATATTATGCTTTGCTTTTTGTGCTGCATCTATATTGTACTATATTGGTCGAAGAAAATTATGCGTAAAAGTCAGAGAAAATATGTGGCATATATCATTCTGGGAAATACAATTATGCTTCTTTCGGCAATTCCGGATACGGTGTTACCATTTTATGGAATTAAATCTTATCCCAGTTCGGTTTATGGTGTAACAGTTTCATTTTTAATGACTGTATTTTTTAGTATCCGGTATGATACTTTTGGAATATCAAAATTAACAGTTTCAGATTATCTGTTTAATCAGATTGACTATGGTGTGATGGTATATGATTATCAGAGAACACATATTTTACATAATACAAATGCAGAAGTGTTGTTTGGTGCAGATGTGGAACAGCCTTTTGAAGAACTGGTAGCCTGCGAGGGCAAAAAGGAAGAATTTGCTGAACAGCTTTATCAGGGAAAATTAGAGCATTGCAAGGTAAAATGTCTGCAGGGCAATCAGATTTTATCGGTAACGTCTTCGATGGTCTGCGATGAATATGGCGAGATGCAGAACACTATCGTAACACTGGTGGATATTACTTACGAAGAAGAACTTTTAGAGCGGCTCCGGGTGTCAGACCGGGCGAAGACCGATTTTCTTACGAATATGTCCCATGAAATCCGTACGCCAATCAACGGTATTATGGGAATGAACAGTATCCTGCTCCGGCAGATTGATACGCTGCCAAGGGAGAAGATTGCAGAGTATGCAGGAAATATGCAGCGGGCCAGCAGAACCCTGCTTGCCATTGTAAATGACATTTTGGACATTTCCAAAATTGAATCCGGAAAGATGGAGCTGCTTTGCGAGGGTTATGAGCTGGCTTCCCTCATTAACGACTGCTATACGATAGTTGCCTCTAACTGCAAGAAAAAGAATCTGGATCTGTATATGGAAATTGATGAGAATCTTCCATCCATTTTATATGGAGATGATGTCCGCATCCGCCAGGTTGTAAATAATTTCCTGTCCAATGCGGTAAAATATACCAAGCGTGGTCATGTAATTTTAAAAATTTCTTATAGCAGGATAGACGAGGAAAATATCAACCTGCGTATCGATGTAAAGGACAGCGGAATTGGAATCCAGAAGAAGGATATGGAGAACCTTTTCCAGAATTTCACAAGATTAGAAGAGCATAAGAACCGCAATATCGAGGGAACCGGACTGGGACTGAGCCTGACGAAACGTCTGGTAGATATGATGCACGGAGAAGTGCTGGTAGAAAGCCGGTATGGTGAAGGCTCAACATTTACGGCAATTATACCGCAGAAGGTCATCTGCGAAGATGGCATTGGTGATATGAAGCAGATTTTCGAAAACTATGAGCTTTCTGTCGGTGCTATGATGCCGGTACCCCAGTTTGCCGGCGTGCATATCCTTGTGGTGGATGATATGGAAATGAACCGCATTGTGGCAAAAGAGATGCTGCTGCAGACTGGTGCAATCGTGGATGTGGCAGGCAGTGGGGAAGAAGGACTGACTCTGATGAAAGAACAGCACTATGATCTTATTTTCATGGATCAGATGATGCCGGATATGGATGGCATTGCCACCTTTGAGGAAATGAAGCGAATGAATCATCAGAATAAAACTACACCGGTAATTGCCATGACAGCCAATGCGGTAAAAGGAGCAAAGGAAATGTATCTGCAGCATGGATTTGCAGATTATATTTCGAAGCCAATTTTTGAAGAGAAGATGTGGAAGATACTGAAACGTTTTCTGGCGGACAAGCAGACAGAGGCAGTGGAAAAGAAAAATTCTGACGGTGGAGCAGAAGAAAATAAGAAATCATTGCAGGAGCGTTTTCCATACCTTGACACCGAGCAGGGAATGTCCGTATGCATGGAAGACGAAGATTTTTATCTTAAGATATTAAAAGTCTATCTGAAAGATGAGATGGTGGATACTCTGCAGCAGGATTATGAGGCAGGGGACTGGGCGCAGTATCAGATTCATGTGCATGGACTGAAAAATGTGTCTGCGAATATCGGAGCCATGGAGTTGTCTGGGCAGTTTAAGGGATTAGAGTATGCCATCAAGAATCATGACATTCCGGATACGGTTTATATCCGAAGTCATCATGATAAAGTAATGGAGGCATACCAGGAGCTCTTACGGCGGCTGGAGCGGGATGTCTGAGAAGGAGGAAGACAAACATGGTAAAAATCGACTTAATTACCGGCTTTTTAGGTTCCGGTAAAACAACATTTATAAGAAAATACGCCCAGTATCTGATGGAACAGGGCATGAATATTGGAATATTAGAGAATGATTATGGCGCAGTAAATGTGGACATGATGCTGCTGCAGGATTTGATGGGAGATAACTGTGAGTTGGAAATGGTAGCCGGAGGCTGTGATAAGGACTGCCACAGAAGACGTTTTAAGACAAAGTTAATCGCCATGGGCATGTGCGGATATGACAGGGTGCTGGTGGAGCCATCCGGAATTTTTGATGTGGACGAATTCTTTGATGCATTGCGGGAAGAACCGCTGGATCAGTGGTATGAGATTGGAAATGTAATTGCAATCGTAGATGCCAAGCTGGAAAAAGAGCTGTCTGATGAGGCAGATTTCATTCTGGCATCAGAGGTGGCAGATGCAGGCTGCATTCTATTAAGCCATGCTGATGAAGCTACAGCAGAAGAAATGGATGCAACGGTTGCACACATCAACGAAGCCTTGGAGAAGATTCACTGTAAGAGAAGACTGGGAAAAGAGATTCTGCGTAAGAGTACACCGCAGCTTACTTCGGAAGATTTGCATCGGATTATGAGCAGTGACTATGTGATGGAAAATTATGAGAAAATGGATCTGGAGGAACACTCCGGCTTCGAGTCACAGTATTTTATGAATGTACCTATGACGGCAGAAAAATTGCAGAAGGTCGCAAAAGAAATCTTAGAAGACAGTTCCTGCGGAGCAGTATTTCGGATTAAGGGATTTATAAAAGCAGAAGATAATTCCTGGATACAACTTAATGCTACCCATAACGGAGTGCGGATGGAACCGATTCAGGAAGGCCAGGAAGTTATTATTGTAATCGGAGAGCATTTACAGCGGGATAGAATCGAAGCTTATATCGGAGCGGAGAGTGTATAAAGTCAAAACGATACTATAGTGTACGAATGAATAATACAAATGTACAATATAATGTACAAAAACATACAATATATTCTATTAATTCTCATGAACAGACTGAAAAAAGCAGAAAAAACAGGAAAATGCAACTTTTTGTAAAAAAATATTGACAGAGCAAAAAAGACGTGATATTGTATAACTGTTCAAAATAATAGACAAACAAAAGCGAAGGCGCTTACCAATCGGTAAGTGCCTTTTTTTCGCGAGTAGCGAGAAAAATCGCATGCTTGCATGCAGATTTGGCGAGCACCGCGAAAACTCTAGAAACTCGCAAAGTGTGTTTCTAGAGTTGCGAAAGAAAGTCCATTGAACAAAACAAACCGGTTTAAAGAGAAAACAAAAAAGAGTAAAGAATATGTCAAGGAGGATTCAATTATGAAATTAAAAGACACAGGATTAAGCGTACAGGACATTAAAGATAAAGTAAATAAATATATGATTGAAACATATGAGCGTTTTGATTTTCTGGCTGAGACAGCAGAGGGCATGTACCTCTATGATGAGAAAGGAACACCATATCTTGACTTCTATGCAGGAATCGCTGTTAACAATGCAGGAAACCGTAACCCGAAGGTAGTAGCAGCAGTCAAAGATCAGGTAGATGATATCATGCATACCTTCAACTATCCATATACCATTCCACAGGCACTGTTAGCAGAAAAAGTTTGTAAGACCCTTGGCATGGATAAAATTTTCTATCAGAACTCCGGAACAGAAGCAAACGAAGCAATGATTAAAATGGCCCGTAAATATGGAATTGAAAAATACGGTCCAAATAAATATCATATCGTAACTGCTAAAATGGGATTCCACGGAAGAACATTTGGAGCAATGTCAGCAACCGGTCAGCCGGGAAATGGCTGCCAGGTAGGATTCGGACCAATGACTTACGGATTCTCCTATGCACCATACAATGACCTGGAGGCATTTAAAAATGCATGTACCGAAAATACAATCGCAATTATGATTGAACCGGTACAGGGTGAAGGCGGAGTACATCCGGCAACCATGGAATTCATGAAAGGCTTAAGAGAGTTTTGTGATGAGAAAGGAATGCTCTTATTATTAGATGAGGTACAGACCGGATGGTGCAGAACCGGTGCAGTAATGTCCTATATGAATTATGGCGTAAAACCGGATATCGTATCCATGGCAAAAGGTCTTGGCGGCGGAATGCCAATCGGTGCAATCTGTGCAACGGAAGAGGTCGCCAAAGCATTTACACCTGGTTCCCATGGAACAACCTTTGGTGGACATCCAATCAGCTGTGCAGCAGCTTTGGCTGAGGTGGGGGAGCTCTTAGACAATGACTTAGCCGGAAATGCAAAGAAAATGGGAGACTATTTCTCAGCAAAATTAGAAAAATTACCACATGTCAAAGAAGTAAGACATCAGGGCTTATTAGTTGGTGTAGAATTTGATGATACCATTTCCGGTGTAGATGTAAAACATGGCTGCTTAGACAGAAAGCTTCTGATTACAGCTATCGGTGCACATGTCATTCGTATGGTGCCGCCACTTATCGTATCCGCAGAAGAATGCGACAAGGCATATGCAATCATTGAAGAAACGGTAAAATCACTGGAAAAGTAAGAAATTTAGGAATCCGTGTCCTTCAAACCGGGCACCGGAAGAATAACAGAAAGATAAAAATAAGAAATAGAAAAGACGAGGATGTCACAGAAAATAAGTGCGCCCTCGTCTTTTTTATGCAGATAGTTGTCAGGCATCCATACGAAGCTGCCAGTGGCAGGTTCGTATGGATGAGAAAAAACGCATGTATATACATTAAGGAAGGGAAGCAAAATGGAACATCTTGTTATTACAATAGGATGCGAATATGGCGCAAAAGGAAATCAGATTGGGAAAAAGGTTGCACAGGATTTGGGCATCAAGTTTTATGACCGTGAAACGGTAGATGAGATTATCAAAGAAGTAGGAATTCCCAAAGATATTATGGAAAAGGTAGAAGAAGGAGTGACCATTGCCGGTAAAGGAGCAGAAGGCGATGTCAGGGGCTCTTTCTCCAAATACGCTGATTTGACAGAACGTGCAATTCACGTCCAGAAAACAATTATTCGAAAACTCGCAGCAAGAGAGTCCTGTGTGATTATAGGACGTTCTGCTGATTATATTTTAAAAGAACAAAAACCAATATTACGCATTTTCATTTATGCACCGGATGAAATACGGATAAAGAATGTAATGGAAAGCCACAATCTTTCGGCAGATGATGCAAAATTGCTGATTGTGGAAAAAGATAAACGTTATCACAAAAGACATATGGCACTGACCGGAAGCAATCGTGGAGACAGACATAACAGGGATATGCTGATTAACAGCGATTTGCTGGGTGTGGATGGAACTGCACAGTTGATTGAAGAAGTAGCCGGAAAAGTATTTCAGGAATAGGAGGTAGTAAATATGGAACAGAAGAAAACAGAATTCAATAAAGTATTTAATGCCTGGGATATTCTTGTCATTGCATTTGGTGCCATGATTGGATGGGGCTGGGTCGTATCCTCCGGTGGCTGGATTCAGAAAGGCGGAGTTCTTGGAGCAGCTATCGGATTTGTTCTTGGTGGAATCATGATATTCTTTGTGGGATTGACTTATGCAGAACTTACAGCAGCCATGCCACAGTGTGGTGGTGAGCATGTGTTCAGTTACCGGGCAATGGGCTCAAATGGTTCCTTTATCTGTACATGGGCAATCGTTCTGGGATATGTCGGAGTTACCTGCTTTGAAGCATGTGCATTTCCAACGATTCTGACCTATCTCTGGCCGGGATTTTTAAAGGGATATCTTTATACGGTAGCTGGATTTGATATCTATGCTTCCTGGCTGATTGTAGCAATTATCGTTGCATTTTTAATTATGATAATAAACATTTTTGGAGCCAAAACAGCAGCTATTTTACAGACTATTCTTACTATTATCATTGGTGGAGCAGGGATTTTGTTGATTGTTGCATCCGTCATCAATGGAAGTGTGGATAATCTTAACGGACAGATGTTTGCCGGCACATCAACCGGAGGTGGAATCAAGGCAGTACTCAGTGTTGCGGTGTTATCTCCATTTTATTTTATCGGATTTGATGTTATCCCACAGGCGGCAGAGGAAATCAATGTTCCACCGAAGAAAATTGGAAAAATGCTGATATTATCTGTTGTACTGGCAGTGCTGTTTTACTCGCTGGTTATCATTGCAGTAGGTCTGGTATTAAGGCCGGATGCCATTGCAGCATCACAGACAGGAACCGGTCTTGTAACTGCAGATGCCATGGCAGTAGCGTTCAAAACATCGGTTATGGCAAAAGTAATTATTGTTGGTGGAATGTGCGGAATCATTACTTCCTGGAACTCCTTTATGATTGGTGGTTCCCGTGCTTTATATTCCATGGCAGAATCCTATATGATTCCAAGAACTTTTGCAAAACTTCATCCAAAGCATAAGACCCCGTTAAATGCATTAATCCTGATGGGAATTCTTACGATGTTAGCACCGTTTGCGGGACGTGTCATGATGGTATGGATTTGTGATGCAGGTAACTTTGGATGCTGTCTTGCCTATTGTATGGTATCCATTTCATTTCTGATTTTAAGAAAGAAAGAACCGGATATGCCTCGTCCGTATAAAGTGCCTGGTTATAAATTTGTGGGTGTAATGGCAGTCTTAATGTCAGGATTTATGGTATGCATGTACTGCATTCCGGGAACCGGCGGCAGCCTGATTCTTCCGGAGTGGTTGATGGTTGGAGCCTGGAGCTTGCTTGGAGTTGTATTCTTTGTAATCTGTAAAAAGAAATACAAAGAGTCCTTTGGCAGTCTGGTACAGCTTATTTCAGATGAAGATGCAGCAACATTGATGCCGGAGGCAGATGATGTGGAGCTGGATCAGGTAATCGATGTGGCAATCGACCGTGTATTGGCGCGGCTGGCAGGATAATGGAATGTATAGAGTGAAGAAAGCAGAATATAGAAAAGTCGAGTAGTAAGTTCTGAAAATACCGACAGAAAATGAGAGGAAAAGCTATGAACGAATTTAATTTTTCAGTACCACAGAATATTATCGTAGGAAGAGGCTCTATGGCAAAACTTCCGGAAGTTGCAAAAAAAATGGGTGGAAAGCATGCATTTATCATATCCGGACCGCATCTTAAGAAGATGGGACTGGTGGAGAAAGCTGCAGAATCTTTAAGAGCCGAAGGAATTTTGGTGGATGATTTTACGGATATCGAAGGAAATCCTTCCGTTACAACCGTGGAAGCAGCGACAGAAGCATTTCAGGCTTCCGGTGCAGACTTTATCGTAGCTTTTGGCGGCGGTTCTCCGATGGATGTAGCAAAGGCAGTCGGTGTAGTAGCAAAATACGGTGGAAGCATTACCGAATACGAAGGAGCACATAAAGTGCCGGGCAAAATTATTCCATTGGTGGCACTGCCGACTACAGCAGGAACCGGTTCTGAGGTAACAGCATTTTCTGTAATTACTGACCACAGCAGAGACTATAAACTGACGGTATTTTCTTATGAACTGCTGCCGGCATATGCTATTCTGGACGCAGACCTGATTACAACGGCACCAGCCAGTGTGGCGGCAGCCTGCGGAATTGATGCATTTATCCATGCAGAAGAGGCGTATATTTCAACTGCGGCTTCTCCATTTTCCGATGCCATGGCAGAAAAAGCAATGGAGCTCATCGGAGAAAATATCCGGAGATTTGTGGCAAACCGCACCGATGTGGAGGCGGCAGAGGCAATGATGGTAGGCTCACTGTTTGCTGGAATTGCATTTTCTTTTGCAAGACTTGGAAATGTACATGCCATGAGCCATCCGGTCAGTGCATTTTTTGATGTGCCACACGGAGTTGCCAATGCAGTATTGCTTCCGGTAGTAGCGGAGTATAATGCCTTAGCTGACCATGGAAGGTATTATAAAATTTATAACTACATCAGTGAAATTCCGGCCCATGAAGATGAATTTGAACCGATGATGTTAGTGGATGCCATCCGTTCCTTATGCAAAGCCATCGGAATTCCGGCAAATCTTACGGAAGCCATCAATCAGGCAGGCAAAACAGGAAGCATCAGCCGGAAGACCATCGAAGAGAAAATAGAAGCAATGGCAGCAGATGCCATGAAGAGCGGCAATATTGCAGTGAATCCACGGTCATCCCGTCAGTGTGATATAGAAATGTTATACCGCAAGGCATTGTAAAACAGATATCTTTATCAAAAACATCGGTTAATATCATAAAAATTTGGTGCGAAAAGTTTGATGTAAAAAATTTGAAGTGGAAGTTTCAAATGGAAAGAGAGGAAAATGTATGGATTACCTGTCACACAATGTATCGGAAAATTTAAAGAGACTGCGTCAGTCCAAGGGAATGAGTCTTGATCAGGTGGCAGAGCAGACCGGTGTAAGTAAGAGTATGCTGGCGCAGATTGAAAAGGGAACGGCAAATCCATCATTGGGTGTGCTTGGAAAGATTACAAGCGGACTGCGGATTGAATTTCAGACTTTGATTGAAGCTCCCCGTGTGGATTTCTGTCTGGTGAAGCCGGAAGAAATGATTCCAACCAAGGAACTGGAGGGACAGTATAAGGTCTTTACCTGCTTTCCATTTGAGGACTCCCAGTCCGTAGAAATCTACCGGATTGACGTAGAGCCGGGCGGTGTATACACCAGTGGAAGCCACGGCGAGCGGACGAGAGAATATATTACGCTAATTGACGGCACGCTGACCATAGAATGCCATGACCACAGCCAGAAGGTGGAAAAGAGCCAGGTCTACAAATTTGAAACAGACCAGCAGCACATTTACCGGAATGCAGGAAGTGAGCGGGCAAGCTGTATGTGCTTTTTCTTAGACTATACAAATATTCGATAAATATAGCAGGCAATTGTGAAAGAGGTAGAATATTTGGAGTAAAGGAATTTTGAGGTATTTCATGTACGTTGATTTTCAGATGATGAAATACCACAGTTCTAAAATGCGTGTTTTTCTTTTGGTCATAAAAACAGTCTTTCCAATGTTTGCCAGAATCACTGCACGGTTCGTCGAAGTACAGATGCCTGATAAGGGCTGTTAGGGGCACTTGGAATTTCGTCTGGCAACGGGCAACGCTGGTACAGGGATGTACCAGCGAGGCACAATTGAACATGGATGTGAATTTGTGCCGGTTGCCAGATGAAATTAAGATGATATCGAAATTCCCAGTGCCCCTTGCAGGCATTATGTGGCATCTGTTCTCGACGGACAGTGCAGCGATTCTGACAAAGCAACCGGAAAGACAGTTTACCAGCAAGAAAAACACGCATTCTAAGAACTGTTGGCATTTCACATCTAAGAAAATCAGCTGTACATGGAAAGCCTCAAAATTTTTTGCTCAAAATCTTTCTCAATCCCTCATTCACAATTGCCTGGAATATTTATGGAAGAAATAGAATAAAAAAATATATATTTTACAAAGATTATACAAATATCAGACAAAGCAAATCTTGACTTGATTCATTCCGAGGATTAGAATGGAAAAAGAGAATGAATCAGGAGGTGAAATGCATGGACAGTTGCGATAGTACTGGGCGAAGTAGTATCTGCGGTGGCAGACAGAAGATGATTTTGGCGCAATTGGCCATGGATTTCAGGTAAGAATCCATACAGGACAATTGCTCTTTTTACGCTGGAAATGCGATATGTGTTTCCTGTAATTGTGCGGGTATCATCGGGACTGCTGCCGCAGGGAAATGATATAAGGAGGCAGAGGCAGTGGACGAGAAATTAAAAGAGCAGAATTATGTAGAAGAGTTAATAGAGATAATCCGTAGTACGAAGAGTAATGAGGAACTGCGGGATAAATTATCCGATTATCATGAAAATGATATTGCGGATGCATTTGTGCGTCTGGATGAAGAAGAACGAAAGAGATTATACCCAATTCTGGGAGCGGAACAGGTTGCGGAAATCTTTACTTATATTGATGACCCGGATCTATATCTGAATGAATTGGATCTGGATAAAGCGGCACGGGTTATTTCCTACATGGACTCCGATGATGCGGTAGATGTCTTAGACGAACTGGATGATTCCAAGCAGGCACAGCTGGTAGAGTTGCTGGATGAAGAATCCAGTCATGATATTAAGATGATTCAGTCCTATGAGGATGACGAAATTGGTAGCAAGATGACCACGAACTTCATTGTGATTAAGAATGATCTTACCATCCGGCAGGCTATGCGGGAGCTGATTCGTCAGGCGGGAGAAAATGATAACATTTTGACAGTTTATGTTACCGATGAAGCAGGCAAATTCTATGGAGCCATTGATTTAAAGGATTTAATCATTGCCCGTGAAAATAATGCACTGGAAGATATCATCAGTACATCCTATCCGTATTTGCGGGATCATGAACAGATCAGTGAATGTATCGAGCGAATGAAGGACTATGCAGAGGACTCCATTCCGGTACTGGATGAAAATGATGAAATCTTAGGTGTTATCACATCTCAGGATATCGTAGAAGTTGTGGATGATGAGATGGGTGATGACTACGCAAAGTTAGCAGGTCTGACCGCCGAAGAAGATTTACAGGAAACGCTGGTAGAGAGTATGAAGAAACGTCTGCCATGGCTGATTATCTTACTGGTACTTGGCATGGGCGTATCTTCTGTAGTGGGGATTTTTGAGACCGTTGTAGCCGTAATTCCAATTGTCATGTGTTTCCAGTCGCTGATACTTGACATGGCAGGAAATGTCGGAACACAGTCGCTGGCTGTAACCATTCGTGTACTGGTAGATGAAAATCTTACATCAAAACAGAAGCGTCATCTGGTAGGAAAAGAAATGCGTGTTGGGTTTATGAACGGGCTTTTTCTGGGGATACTGGCATTTTCCTTTATCGGATTATATGTCTGGTTGTTAAAGAATAATCCGGTGAGTCATGCATTTATTATTTCAGGATGCGTGGGCCTTGCACTGATGATAGCAATGGTAATATCAAGCCTTGTGGGAACCTTGATTCCAATGCTTTTTCATAAGATTAAGATTGATCCGGCAGTGGCATCCGGTCCATTGATTACCACAATTAATGACCTGGTAGCAGTAGTAACCTATTATGGATTAGTCTGGCTGCTGTTGATAGATGTATTGCATTTTGCATAGCATAAAACCTTAGGATGACGAGGAAATAAAGGATGAATAAAATCCAGAATATAAAAGTCCTTTTTTGGGATATTGATAATACACTGCTTGATTTTGATGCGGGAGCAGAAGATTCCATGAAACAGGCATTTGCAGATTTGGGGCTGGAGTTTAAACCGGAAATGTTTAATGTTTTTCAGGAAGAAAATCATATTATCTGGGACAAAATCGAAAAGGGTGAATTATCAAGGGAAGACCTTCCCTATGTCCGCTGGCAGATTATATTAAAACGGCTGGGATTAAAAGCCGATGGTGTGGCAATGGAGCATGTGTTCCGAAGCTATCTTCATAATAGTGCAGTGCCGGTGAGCGGTGCATTGGAAACATTGGAAGCTTTAGCAGGAAAATACATATTCTGTGCAGCAAGCAACGGACCGTATGAGCAGCAGCTAAACCGTCTGGAGCGAGGCGGCATGCGTAAATATTTTACACATTGCTTTGTTTCGGAAAAGGTTGGCGTAGAGAAACCGAGCCTTCGCTTTTTTGAAAAATGTATGGAAGAATTGCCTGGAATTGAACCGGAAGAATGCCTGATGATAGGTGATTCCCTGACAGCAGATATTGCAGGAGGGCATGCTGCAGGACTTAAAACCTGTTGGTATCATCCGGAAGATGCCATAACCAATGAAAAATTAAGAGAGTTAGAGCAGCAGGCAGATTACAGAGTAGAAAAATTGGTGGATTTGACAAAAAAATTATAGCTTGGATGGGAGAGATTAACAGGAGAAAAATGGAAGACAGGAAAGAAATTATAAAAATCAAAGAACCCATATCAACTGCAAATAAGTTTCACTCTTCGGAGCTTTTTTATATTGAAGAGGCAAAATTACCGTTCTCAGCAGGAATTTATACTTTAACGGGGTGTGCGATGCACTGGCATCATTCATGGGAAATTTTGTGCCAGTTAGAGGGTGAAGCATATGTAAGATTTGGTGGGGAGAAGATTATTTCAAGACCAGGCGACATCACGGTCATTTCTGGGGAAGAACCACATGAAACGGAAAAAATTACAAAGCGACATAAAATATTGTTGTTACAGTTTCAAATGGAACCTGTTTTACCCTATTTTTCTGTGGCAAAGGAATATCAACACATTCCAAGTATATTATTAGATCCGTTTCGAAAAGTTGGACATTTTAATTTGAGAAGTAAAAAAGTAGAATCCATTATGTGGAAAATAGAGGGAGAATATAAAAAGAAGATTTTGGGATATGAGATTCGGATACCTGCGTATATTATGGAACTAATGGTATACTTTATGCGAAATGATTATATTTGTGCCAGAAGACCTGCGACAGAAGTTATGATAGCCTTGGAAAAAATCAGACCTGCGTTGTCTTACATAGAAGAAAATTATCAAAATCATATAGAGTTACAAAATGTAGCAGAATTGTGTTGCATGAGTATGTATACATTTTGCAGAGTGTTTAAACAGGCAACAGATTATACATTTGTAGAGTATTTAAATCATATCCGATTAAAATCTGCAGAAAAATTATTGCTTTCCACAAAACTCCCCATCAGTGAAGTGGCATATGAATCTGGTTTCTCAGGATTGAGCTATTTTAACCGGAAGTTTAAGGAAGTATATTCTATGGGACCAAGCAGATACCGTAAAATAAGTGGAAATGAAGAAATAAACAACTGTGAGGGTTATCATCATTCCAGAATTTAAAATATAGTAGTATATAAAGGAGACGAAATATACAAAATGTGATTAGTATATTTCGTCTTTTTTTAATTAAAAATGTCTCGCGCAAAATAGTGCAAAAATAAAGCAAGAATGAAATTGAATCATGAATATAAAATCGTTATATTTAAACTACAAAAAGCAAGGAGAATAAAGTAAAAGGCGCCAGGGGAGAAGAACAAAAAAGTATTAGTGTAAAAGGAGGAAAAAGAATGAAGAGATTAGTTGCAGTACTGTTGTGTATGACAATGGCAGTATCAATTACAGCTTGTGGTAACTCTGAAACAGAAAATAACAAAGTAGCAGGAACAGAAGCCGGAGATAAACCGGAAAGCATTAGCGTTATTTGTACAACCGACGAAGAAGGACTTTATGAGTATGCTGGAAAGAAGTACGAAGAAATGTATGGTGTAAAAGTGAATCTGATTTGTCAGTCCTATGATAGTACACACGAAAAAATTACTACAACATGGACCGGTGGAGGAGATGCGGATGTTTGCTATGTAGATATTCCCTGGGTTGCAGAATTTGAAAGTAAGGGAGTAACCATAGACTTAAGTGAATATATGGATGAAGATGTAAAAAACAGTTTGATTGAGAGTTCGTTAAATCAGATGATTTATAATGGAAAAACAGAAGCAATTCCGTTTGCAAATGGTGGAAAATGGATGTTTTATAATAAGCAGATGTTAGCGGATGCTGGATATGAGGAGCCACCAAAAACATGGGATGAATTAAAAGAAATGTCTCAGGATATGATGGATAAAGGCATTTGCAAGTATGGTATTGCGTGGGGGGCATCCCAGGCAGAAGGTTTGATTTGTGATTTGACAACCATGATTTACAGTTTTGGCGGAACATGGCAGAAAGAAGATGGCTCATTTGACATCAACAGTGAAAGTGCAAATAATGCAGTACAGTTTATGTATGATTCTATGCAGGATGGATGGGCAGATCCAGCATCAATTACCTACACGGACAGAGATTGTCTGGATCCATTCATGGCAGGAGATACAGCATTTGTTATGAATTGGGCTTATGTGTATGGATATGCAAATAATCCAGAAAATTCTACTGTTGCAGGAAATGTAGATGTTTGTTTAATGCCTGGAACTGATAAAGCAGAAAGTGCTTCAGTAACTGGTGGCGGTGGCTTCGGAGTATTATCTACCTCAAAATATCCGGAGTATGCATATAAATATATTGAGTTATTTACTAGTGAGGATATTCAGAAATATGCATATGAGAATTATAATGTACTGCCGACAATTGATGCATTATATAAAGATGAGAATCTGGTGGCTGAACATGAAGAGCTGGCTAAGTTTTATCCGCAGTTTGCAACAGCACATCCAAGACCTCAGCTTGCTGATTATAGTGAGTGGTCAAATACAGTACAACCATTATTTTCGGCAGCACTGTCAGGTTCAACTTCAATAGAGGATGCACTAAATCAGGCAGAAGAAGTATCAGAAAGTTTTGTGAATTAAATAGAGAATGGCAGGTAGGTAAACTGCCTGCCATTTTTAATATGAGGGTAAGAATATGAAGAGGAAGAATAAATCAAGTATATCACAAGCAAGAACTGCTTATGGAATGATTACTCCTGCCATGCTGATTATCATGGGATTAGGATTATTTCCTGTTTTGTTTACATTGTGGTTCAGCTTAAATGATGTAAATCCAGGTAGTCTTGCAACGAAATTTGTTGGATTAAAGAATTATGCAGAAGTTATGAGTACCCATGCATTTTGGAATTCTTTAAAAATTACTTTATATTTTTCTGCTGTATCAGTGATAATTCAGATTATATTGGGAACACTTGCAGCATTATTGCTGAATCAAAATTTTAAGGGAAGAGGATTTGTGCGTGGAATTATTCTGATTCCATGGGCAGTGCCAACGATTGTAAATGCAAATTTGTGGAAATGGATTTTTAATGCGAACGCAGGAATTTTGAATAAAGTATTATTAAAATTACATTTGATAGATGAAAATATAGTCTGGCTTGGAAGTGGTAAGCTTGCAATTAATATGATTATATTATCAGATACATGGAAGATGCTTCCACTTGTTATCATTATGCTGCTTGCAGGACTCCAGACCGTGTCTAATGATGCAAAGGAGGCATCAATTATAGACGGGGCAAATGCATGGCAGAGATTTAAAGTAGTGTATTTTCCTGCATTAAAGCCAATGTATATAGTGGTTCTTGTTTTGCGTACAATTCAGACGATTCGAGTTTTTGATATTGTATATTCGTTGACGTCAGGTGGACCAAATGACAGTACACAGGTAGTAAGCTTTTATGCGTATCATGAAATCTTTGATTACTTACATTATGGTAAAGGTTCGGCAATATGCGTAATTATAGCAGTTGTTATATTGTTATTGAGCCTTCTTTACCTGAAAGCAGGAAAAACGGAGGATTAAGATATGAATCGAACGGTAAAGAGAAGAATAGGAAGGATATTATTATATTTGGCAGTGATATTATTGGTTCTTTGGACGCTATTGCCAATTATCTGGATGTTTATATCCAGTATCATATCAGAAAATGAATTGTTAAGTAGTGACAAAATACTGCCTACATCAATTACATGGGAACGATACAAAATGTTATTGTGGGATAAAAATCCAACAAAACAAGTTGAAGTATTCCGAATGGCAATAAAAAACAGTTGCATTGTTGCGGGTACAACAACAGTAATTAGTCTTGTATTAGGTGCAGTGGCATCCTATGCGTTTGCAAGATTACGCTTTCGAATGAAAAAACCAATGTTATTTGGAGTAATGTTTTTTCAGCTGCTACCACCAATTGCATTGGTAATACCGTATTATATCATGATTAGCCGGATGGGGCTGCTGGATCATTTGGGAACATTAATATTAATTAATACAAATGCAGTTCTTGCCTATGTAATCTGGGTCTTGAACGGATATTTTAAATCGGTTCCATTTGAACTTGAAGAAGCGGGACGGGTAGATGGTTGTAGTTGGAATCAGGTGTTTTGGAAAATTATTATGCCGACAGCATTACCGGGATATGTTGCAGTAGGTGTTCTTGCATTCCTTATGGCATGGGATGAATTTCTGTATGCATTAATTTTTACTACATCAAAAACTTCGAAGACATTAACGGTTGCGGTATCAGAGTTTGGAACAAAGTATGGAATTGATTATGGAATGATGATGACTGCAGGATTGCTGGCTACAGTTGTACCAATGGTATTAGCACTAATTTTCCAAAGATATATTGTAGGAGGATTAACGGCAGGAGCGGTTAAGGGTTAAGAAAAAGGAGTAAAGAATGGAACACGGATTTAAGTGGAATTTTATTGACAAAAAAGGGACGTTTGTTTGTGAAAATGCCCGGGAAGTAAATCAATTATATTTTCCTATATGCAATGAGGCTGGAATGAAAGCATCGGTGACACCCTGCTTAAATGGAGATGCCAAAAAGAATCAAAATGAATTTTTGTATCTGCCAGTTTCAGTAGAGGACTTACATAATAATCGTTCTGGAAGAAATTTCTGGGTTTATACAAAAGAGCAGGGAGCATTTTCTGTGGTGGGAAATTCTGCAAGACAGAGAGCAGAGCATTGTTTTAAGGATGAAGAAAAATGGAATAAAATAGAGTGCGGATTGCTATATCACAGCTTGTATTATACAATCCCTGAATTGAAATTAAACTGTATTTTTACAACGTTTTGTCCGGCAAATGAGGATGTAGTAGAAATTAACAGGGTTATTCTGGAAAATTACGGGTCAGAGATTCTGGAATTTGTGCCAACAGCGGCATTTCCTATTTTTGGACGATCGGCAGATAATTTAAGAGATCATAGACATGCAACATCACTGATGCAGAGGATAACATTGGAAGAAAACGGGATTGTTGTAAAGCCAACGATACACCATGATGAAAGAGGTCATGAACCGAATGATACAAGTTATTTTGTATATGGATCAGATGAAAGCGGGCAGGCAGCAGTAGAAATGTTCCCTACAGTAGAGGAGTTTATTGGAAAGGGAGGAACATTGGACTGGCCTGGAACAGTAGTAGAAAATAGTATACCAGAACATGATATGACATATCGGAAAGATGGTATGGAATGCATTGGCGCAATGCGTTTTGCAAAGGTACGGTTAGCACCAGGCGAAAAAAAAGAATATATTATCTGCGCTGGAATTACTGAGAAAGAAAATTTTAACAAGGAGTTTGAAAAGTATAACAGTAAAGAAAAGGTTGAAGCTGCGTGGAAACAAAATGAAGAGCATTGGAATGGAGAAGCTGACAAGATAAAATTTCAGGGCAATTCAGATAAGTTTGATGGCTGGTTGAGGTGGGTAAGTATACAGCCTGTTTTAAGGAAAATATATGGTTGTTCATTTCTTCCATATCATGATTATGGAAGAGGTGGTCGCGGGTGGAGAGATTTGTGGCAGGATTATCTGACATTATTATTACAAAATCCAATGCGGGTTCGAAGTGTTTTTGTTCATAACATGAAAGGTGTCAGACTGGATGGAAGTAATGCAACTATTATTTTGGACGGTGAGGGCAATTTTCAGGCAGACAGAAACAAAATATCCAGAGTTTGGATGGATCATGGTGTCTGGCCATTATTTACACTGTTGTTATATATGAATCAAACTGGAGATATTTCTATTTTAGAAGAAGAAGTGTCTTACTGGAAAGATGCACAAATTGAAAGAGCGAAAAGGATTGACACAAATTGGAAAAAAGAAGATGGAAATAGTCAAAAGACAAAGGATGGTGAATGTTATACCGGAACAATATTAGAGCATTTACTTTTAGAAAATTTAATTTGCAGCTTAAATATTGGAGAACATGGGAATATAAAGCTTGAAGATGGAGATTGGAATGATCAGTTGGATATGGCTCCGGATAAAGGGGAAACAATACCATTTACGGCTTTTTATGGAAAAAATATATGTGATATAGCAGATTTACTTGAGATTCAAATAGAGAAAGAAGACCGAAAAACGATTTCTGTATTTGAAGAAATGGAAATACTACTTGAGGGATTAAAGGAAAAGGAACCCCAAAAAGAAGTGGAAGTATTAAAGAAATATTATGAACACATAAGATTTGGAATAAGCGGAAAAAAGAAAAAAATACCGGTTTTAGAATTAAAAGATATGTTGCGCTGGAAAGGAAAACAATTATTGCAGCAGGTCCGAGAAAATGAATGGATTGAATTATCATCAAAAGAAGGCTTTTTTAATGGTTATTATAACAATGATGGAAATGCAGTTGATGGAATTCTTGGAGATGGAAAATTGCGATTTGGATTGACAGCCCAGACCTTTTCTATTATGTCAGGGGCGGCAACGGATGAACAGGTTCAAAAAACAATCCATGCTGTAAATAATTATCTTCCAGATAAAAATACCGGAGGAATCAGGCTGACCTTACCATTGGGAGATAATACCTGGAATTTTGGAAGAGGATTTGCACTTATTTATGGAGAAAAAGAAAATGGTGGTATGTTTAGCCATATGACAACGATGTATGCTTATGCATTATATAGCAGAGGATATGCAAGAGAGGGTTATCAGATTATAAAATCTATTTATGAACTTTCTACAAATACACAAATGGCACAAATATATCCTGGTGTACCGGAATATATCAGCAGTAGAGGAAGGGGAATGTATTCCTATGTTACTGGTGCAGGAAGCTGGACAATTTTTCTGATGCTGACACAGGTATATGGCATACGTGGACAACTTGGAGACTTATTAATTGAACCAAAACTAGTAAAGGAGCAGTATGATTCCGGTGAAGTTTTAACAGTAGACACATTATTTGCGGAAAAAGAAGTATGTGTTTCTTTTTATAACAGAAAACATTTGGATTATGGAGAATATCAGTTGGGTGAACTTAGCATAAATGGAGAAGTATGGAAGAATCAGATAAATAGTACCTCTGTTGTGATACATCAGGCTGAACTGGAAGAAAAGCTTATAGCAGGTAGGAAAAATCAAATTTGTATCGAATTAGTGGAAAGGAAGGGATGATGTGATGGAACTTAAATTTCCGGTGGGATTAGAAAAAAATGAAGTTTTAATAGAAAGGGACGGAATAAAAATAGAAGTACCGTGGCCGGTTCAGATTCAGATTTTAAAGGAAAGAAACAAGAAAGCAAAGTATGATGTAATAAGAAATGAAAAAAACATTTATATTGCAGAAGCAGACGTAGAAGTAAATAAAGAAAATAGATTTCATATTACTGATATGTGGGAACAAAATACAAATAATATAAAATTGAGCAGAAAGGTGGCCTGCATTTCAGCAGAAAAAGAGACTGCTATCCGGATATCTACGGAATTCCATTGTAAATCAAAACATGCAAAAAATTTTGACGATTATCAATTTGTAATACCGGGAGCTTTTTATAATAAGAATGATACAGACCAGAATGGACAGGATGATTATCTTGGAACTTTCGAGCAGGATTATAAGGATGATAGAAATCCAAATTTGTCAGTGACAGGATTTGCAAAAAATGACAAGCAATTTATTTCACTAATTCGGGCAGATATTCCAAAGGTGGATACTACAATAACCAGAAAACAGATAGCGGAAAGGCATTTTGTTCATAATACAGATATTGGATCCCTGGGAATTGCACCGTCTGCAAATAGAATGGAAGAATTTTTGTTACGTTGTGATTATCCATTTTATGAAAGAAATTCATTTTGCTTAAATGTAGATGGATCGGAGTGGGCTGCATATCGAAAGATAAAACAGGGAGAAGAATTGGAAGTTTCATATATCCTGCAGTTTGGAGAAGCTGAAAATCTGACAGAAGCATCGTGGAAGACGAGCGTATTTCAGATGGAACGAATTCTTAATGATGATATCAGGCATCCATTTAGTTTAGAAGAAACAATACCATACAGAAGAGACTTATTACACAATAGTTTTAGAGATTTTCCGGAAAAGAAAAATCATCCTTGTGGTTATGTGTGTCATTTCTCGCCGAGAGAAAATTATGGAAATCAAAACGTACTGGAATATGGATTTTCCGGAAATCAGACTATGGTTTGCTATGAAATGCTTCGGGCTGCAGAAGAAACAGGAAAGGAGGAATATAGGGAAAGGGCATTAAAAACAATACAATTTTTTGTGGAACACTGTATTGCAGAAAGTGGTTTGCCGAATGCGATGTACAGTGTAGAAAAAGAAGAATTTGTTTATTGGTGGACTGGCGTATTAATGCCATTTCAGTATTCGGAAAACAGAGAAGAATTAGAAAAATTTCTGGGCAATCAGGTCGTAGGTGCAATGATGGGAATTGCAGAAAAATTAAAAGGAACAAAAGGAAATTATTGCCGGACTATGACGGAGGCTATGTATTATTTAATGCTCTGTTTTCTTGAGGAAAAGGAAAATGGAACATTACATAAAGACTGGCTGGATGTAGTGGTTGCATTTTGTGATAAAATGATTGAAATTCAGAATACAGATGGCTCCTGGTATCGGGCATATACGATGGAAGGTACTCCAATGACATATCCGGAAGAATGGTTTGGAAGTAATGTGATAGAGCAGGGGTCAGGAACAATTTTTCCGGGAGAAGTATTGGCATTAGTACATGAATACACCGGTAATGAGAAATATAGAAGTGCATTGTGTAAAGCTGCTGATTTTATTATGGAACATTATGTGGAAGATGTTTTATATCTGGGAGGATTAAATGATACAACACATAAAAAGTCTGTAAAGATAGATGCTGTTGGAGTAATGTATAATATGCGGACATTGTTGTTGGCTTATGAAACTACCAAAAAAGAACGATATTTGTATGGCGCAAAATCAGCAGCACAGATTCTTGCATCATGGACTTATCTTTGGGATATTCCGTTTGATAAAAATACACTTCTTGGAAAGAATGATTTTGGAACAACTGGCTGGGCAGGGTGTGATGTTATTCCGGGATGTAGCTATGTGGACGATGAATTTGTAGAATTCGTACCAGATTTAATGCGAATTGCAGAGTATAGCGGGAATAAAAAACTGGCTATATTGGGAAAAATTGTAACATTAGGAATGCAGCACGGTTTATCTATGCCACAAAGAATGTATGGATATACAATGCCTGGAATTCAGTGTGAAGGATTTCTGACATCCTTATGGCTTTCTGATACAGATGATTTGGAATTTTCGGGAGCTGTAGCAAAAAATAAAGGAGATGATAATGATACTTGTAATGGACTGATAAATGGTCAGGCACTTTACAATCTCGATTCATTAAAAAGAAGATATCACACATTAGAGTTTGATAAAATAATTGAGCAGATATTTGCCGAGTAAAGTTATAATGCCTCATAGACATTTTATGCGTCTATGAGGCATTTTCTATAGAAGTCGGTATCGCACCGATTAGTATCAGCAGTGCTCCCAGAATTTCAAAAGGAGTCAGAGTTTCGTGCAAAAGCAGAACAGCAAAGGTAACAACCGATAGTGTTTGACAGAATAAGCAGTGTTCATTACAATGTTTTTAGAAAAAAGAAATGGGGGAACAGAGATGTTAGAATGTGAAATTGAAATCGGAAAAGAAGAGCAGGATGCGCTGCTTGAAATCACTTTGAATTCGAAGGAGTATCGAAAGAAAAGAAAAGCGGAAGCAATAAAATTTTCAATTCTGATTGTAGCTTGTATTTTGATTATAATATGGAGAGTAACAAATAGCGATACAAGGCTTGTTGTACTTTGCTCACTCCTGGCTGCATATAGTCTTTTTATGATATGCGGAGGAAGCAAGCTGATGCAGAAGACGGTATTAAAGAAATCTGTTACAGCAATGGATAAAGAACTAAAATCCGGTTATCGGAAGTATACTTTCAGTGAAGATGGAATTCTTTTAAAATCAGAAGTTTCAGAAGGAAATACTGCATGGACACTTTATAAGGATTGGGAAATCTATGGAAATTACATCTGCATCAGGAATCTGTCGAATGAAAATGTTCTTGTAAAACAGGATAAATTGTCGGCAGAAGAGAGGACATGGCTGATTGATTTACTGACCCGTCATCTGGGAAAAGCAGTAAATGAGAAATGAATGGAAAGAAAATAAATAAAAAATAGATGAAAAGAAAATGGGGGAACAGAGATGTTAGAATATGAAATTGAAATCGGAAAAGAAGAGCGGGACGCGCTGTTGGAAATAACTTTGCAATCGGATGTATACCGGAAGAGAAGAAAAGTGGTAACGATTACTTCTGTGATTATGTGCATAATCTGTCTGCCGTCCGGAATGTTAAGCTTTATGCTTGGCAGGGCAGAAATGGGTTCACTTTTTATGATTCTTTGGGCAGCTTTTCTATATTTTGCATGCGGCGGGAAAAAGGTACAGCAGAAAGCACGACTTAAGAGATTTTACGCAAATGCACAGAAGGCACTGGTAAGTGGCCACCGCAAGTATATTTTCAGTGAAGAAAGCATCAGCATAAAATCAGAAATAGCGGAGGGTGTGAATCTGTGGACTGCCTATAAGGACTGGGGATTCTATGAAAATTATATTTATATCAGAAATCTGTCCAATCAGGTGATCCTGGTAAGACAGAGTGAGCTGTCAGCAGAAGACCATGCATGGCTGGTGGATTTGCTGACCCGTCATCTGGGCGCAGCGCTGGCATAGAGGAAGCAGAATGAAATGATGGAACGGAATCTTACTACAGGAAGTGTATTTAAAAATGTAATTATATTTTCGCTGCCATACCTTTTATCTTATTTTTTACAGACATTGTATGGAATGGCAGATTTATTTATCATCGGGCAGTTTGAAGGAGTTGCCAGCACTACGGCGGTATCCATTGGCTCACAGGTCATGCATATGATAACAGTTATGCTGGTGGGACTTGCCATGGGAACAACGGTCAGCATCGGACAGGCGATTGGAAGCAAAGATAAGAAACGGGTGGCAGAAGGAATTGGAAACACGGTAATCCTATTTATGGGAGTTGCCCTTGTGCTGATGATTGTGCTGCTTTTGCTGACAAAACCAATTGTAACAGTAATGTCTACACCACAGGAAGCAGTAATGGGAACGATATCCTATCTTACCATCTGCTTTATCGGGATTCCTTTTATTACAGCATATAATATTATCAGTGCAATTTTCCGTGGTATGGGTGACAGCAAGAGTCCGATGTACTTTATTGCCATTGCATGTGCAGCAAATATTGTCTTGGATTATGTATTTATCGGCGGTCTGCATCTTGGACCGGCAGGTGCAGCTCTTGGAACTACCTGCGCTCAGGTCATCAGTGTAATGATTTCCCTCGTTATGATTATAAGACAGCGGGAGAAATTTTCTCTTAGCAGAAAAGATTTCAGACCGAACCGAAATGTAATGGGACAGATTTTAAAAATCGGTATTCCCATTGCATTGCAGGACGGTTTCATCCAGGTGGCATTTATGATTATCACCATCATTGCGAACCAGCGTGGATTAAATGATGCAGCGGCTGTGGGAATCGTGGAAAAGATAATAAGCTTCCTGTTCCTGATTCCGTCCTCCATGTTATCAACAGTATCTGCACTTGGTGCACAAAATATCGGAGCGGGAAAGAGGCAGCGTGCCAATGAAACACTGCGCTATGCTGTGATGATTACAGTGGGCTTTGGAATTATCGTAGGAATCTTCATGCAGTTCTTCGCCAGTCCGGTGGTGGCGTTATTTACAGATGCATCGGATGCATCGGGAGCGGAAGTGGTACGTCTGGGAGGTCAATACTTAAGGGGATATGTCTGGGATTGCATGTTCGCAGGAATTCATTTCAGCTTCAGCGGATATTTCTGTGCCTGCGGCAGATCCGGCATCTCATTTTTACATAATATCATTGCAATTACATTGGTAAGAATTCCGGGCGTTTATCTGACTTCGACTTTATTCCCGGATACCTTATTCCCGATGGGGCTGGCAACGGCAGCAGGTTCCCTGCTTTCCGCAATCATCTGTGTTGTTGCATTTACAATCTTAAACCGGAAGGAAAGGCAGAAATGAACCAGCCATCTCTTAAGAAAATGACAGGGCTTGGAGCACCGATTGCGCTGCAGGATTTACTGGCATCCATTTTCTCTTCAGATGAAACGGTTATTCTGGCGGCGGCAGATTACTTAAAGGCATACGCCATTGACTGCATGTTTACCGCAATCTTTTTCTGCTACACCGGATTTTATAATGGAATCGGCAGGACGAGATTTGTCATGCTTCAGGGAATCATCGGAGCCTTTGGTGTCCGTGTTCCGGTGTCCTATTTTATGAGTCTTCGTCCGAATCCGTCCTTATTTGAAATTGGACTGGCGACACCGATGTCATCCATTGTGCAGTTGATTTTATGCCTTGGATTTATGGCGATTTTAAAGAGAAGAGAAAAACAGTAGTAAGTAGGAACTTAATTTCACAATATATAATATGTGTTTAGTTACAACTGTTAGCCAAAATTGAAAAAAGATTGATATTGGCTAATATACACAATATAATAAGCACATAATATGTATAAAGGATGGGTGTACATGAAACTGATAGAACGGCGACAGTATTTAAATAAGTTAATTAATGTACTTGGAACTCCGGATATCAAAGTTGTTACAGGTGTAAGACGAAGTGGAAAGTCTAAATTGCTGGAAGCGTTTAGAACATATGTTGAAAAAGAAATTCCAGATTGCAACATTATTCAGATTAATTTTAATTTACCGGATTATGATGACTTGCTAACATATCGTGCATTATATGATTATGTAAATGAACATTATGTGGCAGGCAGGGAAAACTTCGTATTTATTGATGAAGTGCAGATGTGCAAGGATTTTGAAAAAGCAGTAAATGGACTGCATGCAAGTGAAAAATATGATATTTATATTACGGGTTCTAATGCTTTTTTACTAAGTTCTGATTTGGCAACATTATTTACCGGACGTACTTTTGAGATAAAAATGTATCCTTTTTCATTCGGGGAATATATGGAGTATTTTGAATTAAAGAATCAGTATGAGGCATTAGATGAGTATGTGCTTGAAGGTGGAATGGCAGGTTCCTATCTTTATAAAGATCAGGAAGCTAAATTTGATTATGTGGCTGATGTATTTGATACTCTGATTATACGGGATATCAGAAAAAAATACAAAATACGGAATGTGCAGCTTATGGATAGAATTGTGGACTTTTTAATGGATAATATTTCAAATTTGTCATCTGCCCGTAGTATTACAAATACATTAGGAAGTATGCATGAAAAAATTCATCATACGACTGTAGGCTCTTATATGCAGTATTTGTGCAACGCATTCGCATTTTATAAAGTAAGAAGGTATGACATTAAAGGAAAAAAATATTTGTCGAGCAATGATAAATACTATCTGAGTGACCATACTTTTCGTTATGCAAAACTTGGAACAAAAAACATGGATTATGGTCGAATACTTGAAAATATTGTGGCAATTGAGCTACTTCGTAGGGGATATGAGGTTTACGTTGGAATATTGTATAAAAAGGAAATAGATTTTGTTGCAATTAAACGTAGCGAAAAAATTTATATTCAGGTATCTGATAACATAAGTGATGATAAGACTTTTGAAAGAGAGGTATCACCACTGCTGCAGATTAAAGATGCATACCCTAAGTATGTTATTGCCAGAACGAGACATGATGCATATCAATATGAGGGAATCAAGATAGTCGATATTGCGGATTGGTTATTGGATAAATGAACTATTAGCCAAAAATGAAAAAAGATTGATTTTGGCTAATAAAAACACCAGTGATTTAAAAATGTAAATACGAGGAAGGCTTGCATAATTCCTCCTGTTTTCCACATACTACCCATACAGCACAAAAATGGAAAGTATGTAGGAAACAGGAGGAATTTTTAATGAAAGCAACAGGAATTGTACGTAGAATAGATGATTTGGGGAGAGTTGTAGTGCCAAAGGAAATCCGCAGGACACTGCGAATCCGGGAAGGTGACCCACTGGAAATTTTTACAGACCGGGAAGGTGAAATCATTCTTAAGAAATATTCTCCGATTGGAGAACTGAGCCAGTTTGCCGGACAGTATGCGGAGAGCCTGGCACAGAGCACCGGGCATCTGGTATGTATTACCGACAGGGACCATGTGATTGCGGCTGCAGGAAACGGAAAGAAGGAATTCGAAGGAAAACCAATCAGCAGGCAGTTAGAGGAACTGATCGAAGACCGGAAAAATATTCTTGCGCAGCAGGGAGACAGCAAATTTGTACGTATTACCTTAGATGATACCGGAAACTATCATGACCAGGCAATCAGTACAATTATCTGTGAGGGAGATGCCATTGGAGCAGTTGTTTTATATGAGAAAAATGATGCGGCAAAAATGGGAGAAACCGAAAGCAAGCTTGCTATTACAGCGGCCGGATTTTTAGGAAGACAAATGGAACAGTAGCCTTGTATCTTTTTATGGAACAGTGTAAAATAGAGCAATACGGAGGAATCCCATGTCCCATAAAGATAAGAAAAAAAGGAAAAAGAAATACCGTGGTTTCTGGCTTTTTGTAAAGCTGCAGATAGTTCTGGTACTTTTGGTAATCGGCGGGCTGGCGTATTACTATTTTGGCGGGTATGCCAGTCAGGTCAGTGCCATGCATGAAGAGGCAGTCCGGTTTGTAAAAGAGTCGACGAAGGACACTTTCCGGGCGGAGCAGACCAGTCAGGTTTATGATGTGAATGGAACGAGAATCATGTCGCTTCGTGGTACCAAGGATGTAAGCTATCTGACTAGTGATGAGATACCGGAAGAAGTTAAAGAAGCCATGGTCAGTATAGAAGATAAAAAATTTTACAGTCATGGCGGAATCGATTTTAAGGCAATTATCCGTGCAGTCTGGGCGATGGTACGTAACGGAGAAGTAACCCAGGGCGGAAGTACCATTACGCAGCAGCTTGCAAGAACCATTTTCCTAAATAATGACAGAACATGGCAGCGAAAAATGGAAGAAATATTCATTGCCACAGAGCTGGAAAAGAAATATACCAAGGATGAAATCTTAGAGTTTTATCTTAATAATATTTATTTTGGAAATGGATATTATGGCATTCAGGCGGCGAGCCGGGGATATTTTGATACAGATGTTTCATTTTTGTCATTGTCCCAGATGGCATATCTTTGTGCGATACCGAATAATCCGACGATGTATAATCCTTATAAGAACCCGGATAATACGTTAGGAAGACGTGACCGCATTTTAAAAAACATGTATGAGGATGGCAAAATCAGCCGCAGGGAATATAAGGATGCCAGACAGGAAACGATTGTACTCAGCACAGCAGAGCCAACAAAGCGTTATGATGCGGTAGAGACCTATGCCTGCTATTGTGCAACACGGGCATTGATGGAGCAGCAGGGCTTTGAATTCCGGACAGATTTTTCTTCGGAGGAAGATCGAAAGACCTATGAAGATGCCTATCAGGAGCAGTATAAAACCTGCGAACAGTCTCTTTATACAGGAGGCTATAGAATCTATACTTCCATTGATTTAAATATGGAAGAGCAGCTTCAGAATGCAGTGGATGAGAAGCTGCAGGATTTTACCGATGTCAATGAAGAGGGCATTTATACATTGCAGAGTGCGGCAGTATGCATTGACAATGAGACCGGTTTTGTAAAGGCAATCGTAGGCGGCAGAAGTCAGGAATATGACGGGCATATGCTAAACCGCGCCTATCAGAGTTACCGGCAGCCGGGCAGTGCCATCAAACCGTTGATTGTATACACACCGGCGCTGGAGCGGGGCTATACCCCGGATACTGTGGTGGAAGATGCACCGATTGAGGATGGACCGGAAAATGCCAGTGGCAGGTATCTTGGCAGCGTAACCTTGCGTTATGCGGTAGAAAATTCCATTAATACAGTGGCGTGGAATCTTTTAGAAGAGATGACTCCCGTTACAGGAATTTCCTATCTGAAGGAGATGAATTTCGCAAAGCTGTCCCCGGAGGATGAAAGACCTGCCGCATCCCTGGGTGGATTTACCAATGGAGTCTCTCCGGTAGAAATGGCGGCGGCTTATGCCACCATAGAAAATGATGGAAAATACCGGGAGCCTACCTGCATTGTAGAGATACAGGATGCAGACGGAAACGCTATCTATCAGAAAATTGTCGATGAAAAGCAGGTTTATAAAACCAATGCAGCCCGTTGGATGACCAATATATTAGAGGGTGTTCTGACACAAGGAACAGCAAAGGGAATGGCATTGTCCGAGACTGCCAGTGCAGCGAAAACAGGAACCACCAATTCCAATAAGGATGGCTGGTTTGTAGGCTATACAAAGTATTACACCACCAGCGTCTGGGTTGGATATGATATTCCGGCAGAACTTCCAGGACTGACAGGAGCCAGCTATCCGGGAGAAATCTGGTATGATTATATGGAAAATTTACATAAAGAATTACCGTATGCAGATTTTGTGGCACCTCTTGGCACAGGCAATGATGCTGATGCGGAGAGTGGCACAGATGTGACAGAGGGTAATGCAGCAGAGAATGACACTACAGGAGATAATACAGCTCCGGCAGATGAAGAAAGGCGATAATATGGAAAAGAAAGCTGATTTAAAGACAATGACCTGGAAACAGCGGATCGGATTTGTCTGGGATTATTACAGACTTGTAATACTGGCAGTAGTTGCAGTGATTATTTTGATTGGTATGACGGTACATCATTATATGACCACAAAGGAAGATATTTCCCAGATTGTATTAGTAAATGCAAAGAGTATGCCAGCAGATGAAGAACCGGATTTCTCAGAATTCATGGAGCAATATGGATATGATACAGCAGTCCAGGAGGTTGTGGTAAATGATGCATATTATGTGGATTTAACCAGCACAGATACCAGTAATCTCTATTCCTATCAGTCCCTGCAGACAGTGATTGCAGGCGGTGGAGTAGATGTTTTGGGTGCTGATGAAATGGTTTTTGAAAATCTTGCCCAGTCTGGTGCCATAGCAGATTTGACGCAGTACTTTTCCAAAGACGAGCTGGAACAGTTAAAGGATTATATCTTCTATGTAGAGGATAAGGACACCGGAGATACTTTTGCAGCAGGCATCCGTCTTGGAACCGGAAGCTGGCCGGTTGAACACGGTTATTATGAAAAGGAATGTATTCTTGGTATTGCCCTTGGCTCCGAACATAAGGAAGCAGCGGAGCAGATGTTCCGTTATTTGCTGGAAAAATCCAATTTAGACTAAAGAAAGCGCAAGATATAGACGATATAAAAATGAGAAATGGTACATTGTGTATATCTTGCGGAAAAATCTTGCGAAAGATGACAAAATGACCTATAATAAAACTACCTGGACCATGAGAAGATAAGGCAGATGAATCATAAATTATGGATGAAAAGATTTATAAAATAGGTGATTATGAATTCGAAACCTTAAGGGAATACAGGCAGGCGCAGGAAGATTTAAAGAAAATCAAGTATATTACCGATGAACTGGATATTTATGATCCGGAAGTAGCAATCCGGTTGTATACCATGATGCGCACGAAGAAAATCCGTTTTAAAAGTGAAATCGGAAAATCGTTCTTCTGGTGCATTTCAGATATTGTTGCGGATAGTTCGCAGAACATGATAGAAGAAAAAATTGCCAAGGAAGAAGCGGAAGCAGAAGCAAAGCTGCCATTTCATTTTACCTGGCAGAAGGTGGTCGGCATCGTATGCATCATTGTTGCGACAGCCTGTATCGGATATTATGCGATTTCGGAATATGCGGATTATAAAGCTGCTAACAGGCTTAAGGATTTACAGAATAAGAAACAGAATAATGTAGTAGAGCACCTTGTAACAGGAACGGAGCAGATGAATCCGGAAATCACAGAAGATGCAACTGAAACAGGAGAGACAACAGAGCAGCCACTGATTATGTTAGAGGATTATGTTTCCCTGTATGCGGAAAATCCGGAATTAATCGGATGGTTACATATTCCGGATACGGATATTGATTATCCGGTCATGCAGTCTTCACAGGAAGAACCGGATTATTATCTGAAACATGATTTTGATAAAAATGACGACCTGAATGGCACCCTTTTTATTGATGCCAGAAATGATTACATAAACAGGGATACCAATATCATCATTTACGGACATAATATGAAAAGCGGAATGATGTTTGGCGAATTAAAGAAATATCTGGACGAAGATTTCTACAATGCCCATAAGACGATAGAATTTAATACTCTTTATGAAAGAGGAGTCTATGAAGTTATTGAAGTGGGATTATCGGAGGTCCAGTATCAGGATGAAAATGTATTCCGGTATTATAATTTTCTGAATGCAGATTCCGAAGAAGAATATCAGGAATATTTAAATAATGTGGCACAGCTTTCTGTATATGGCACAGAGATAGACAGTACTTATGGAGACCAGCTGCTGACTCTTTCTACCTGCAATAATTATACACAGGACGGAAGAATGTTTATACTGGCAAAGCGTGTACAGTAAGCAGATAAGAAGTATAATGTATCAAGCAGATAAAGCTAGGAGAGATGAGAGATGCAGATATTGAAAAAAGGATTTTCTATTTTTGCAGCAGTATGTTTGCTGCTGGCAGTGATGCCGGGACAGACAGTCCGGGCAGACGAGACAACAGATGAAAATGGATTTACAGTAGATGACAGTGGAACACTGGTTGCCTACAGCGGAGCCGGTGGAGCAATTACAATTCCAGAGTCAGTATCTACAATTGCAAGTGGTGTATTTGCATCCAATACATCCATTACAAGTGTAACGATTCCATCTTATGTGACTGGAATGGGAACCGCAGTTTTCTATAACTGTACAAGCCTTGGTTCTGTCAGTATAGAAGGAGATATCGGTTCTATTCCGGCAGAGACATTTTATAACTGTACAAGCCTTACCAGTGTATCTATTGGAACTTCAATTTCATCCATTGGTTCCCAGGCATTTGCAGAGTGCAGTTCATTATCCCAGTTTACAATTCCGGAATCCGTAGGAAGCATCGGGGATAAAGCATTTTATGATTGTACGTCTTTAACCGGAATTACAATTCCGGCTGGCGTTTCCAGCATCGGAAGCAATGTATTTACCGGCTGCAGCAGACTGGCATCCATCAGTGCTGCATCAGGAAATGGTACATATGCATCCAGTGATGGATGTCTATATAACAAAGCAATGACCAAGTTAATCCGTTGTCCGGAGGGAAAATCCGGTGCAAAAATTGCGACCAGTACTGTAACCATTGGAGCAGGTGCTTTTGCAAACTGCAAGTCGGTTACTTCGCTGACAGTTCCGGATTCTGTTAATACTATTGAAACAGATGCGTTCAGCGGCAGCAGTATCAGTACAATTTTGATTCCGGCAAGTGTAACGTCAATCGGAAGCCAGAGCAGCTGGAGCCCATCCACAATTTCCGGTTATTCAGGAACACAGGCACAGGTATATGCAACCGGAAATGGAATCAGTTTCCAGAGCCTTGGAGGAGAGAATCCACAGCCGACTCCGGATAATGGAAATAATTCCAATAGCAATGGTTCAACAGATACTTCCAACAGCAACAACGGAAGTGGTTCCGCTACTACAGTAACCGGTGGAGGCACAGCAGTGACTGGCGGAAATGTGATTGGCGCAACCAAGTACAGCAATTCCGGTAAGACAGTAACTTCAGGCAGCCATGAGAAGGACAGCACACCGAAGACAGGTGACGGTATCAATCCGGTATTCTTCTTATGCATCGGAGTATTATTAGTAGGTGTTTACTTTGTAGTATCAAATCGTAAAAAAGCTGCATAAGTGATAAAAAATAAAAGAAGTAACTAACATAAGACAGTGAAAGAACAGAAAGTTCCGACACTGTCTTTTTTACGCGAGTAGCGAGAAAAAATCTGAGAGAAAAGAAAGAGCCAGGCTTGCCTGAGCGAATTTCTTTTCTCAGCAGATTTTGGCGAGCACCGCGATAACTCGAGAAATACGCAAAGCGTGTTTCTCGTAGTTTACGCGAGTAGGTAAAAATATAGTTGACAACAGAAATGCTTATGTATATACTTTGAGTTGCAAATAATTTGACAATCAAAATATTTGCAACTCAAAGTATTATCAAAGAAAAGACAAAAAAGGAGAACGAAATAATGTTAGAAAAATTAGCAGAATTAATCAAAGAGCAGTTAAACTATGATGGAGAGGTAAAAGCAGAATCCAATTTCAAGGATGATTTAGGAGCAGATTCTTTAGACTTGTTTGAACTGGTTATGAGCATGGAAGAAGAATTCGGTGTAGAGATTCCGTCAGAAGATTTAGAGAAAATCGCAACTGTAGGAGATGTTATTGACTACTTAAAAGCAAAGGGCGTTGAGGAATAAAATATGAAAACAAGAATCACAGAACTGTTAGGAATAGAAGAGCCTGTTATTCAGGGCGGAATGGCATGGGTTGCAGAATATCATCTGGCTGCTGCAGTATCTGAAGCAGGTGGACTTGGTATTATCGGTGCAGCCAGTGCTCCACCTGAAGTGGTTCGGGAGCAGATTCGCAAGGTGAAGGAACGCACCAGCAAACCATTTGGTGTAAATGTCATGTTGATGAATCCGAATGCACCGGAAGTGGCAAAGGTGGTAGTTGAGGAGCAGGTTCCGGTTGTCACAACAGGAGCCGGAAATCCAGCCAAATTCATGAGCCTCTGGAAAGAAGCAGGTGTTAAAGTAATTCCGGTAGTAGCAAGTGTAGCTATGGCAAAACTTATGGTCCGCGGTGGCGCAGATGCTGTTGTGGCAGAGGGAATGGAATCTGGTGGCCATATCGGTTCCACTACAACCATGGCATTGGTGCCACAGGTGGCAGATGCCATTGATGCACCGGTGATTGCAGCCGGAGGAATTGCAGATGGAAGAGGAATGGCTGCAGCATTTATGCTGGGTGCAGAAGCAGTTCAGATGGGAACAAGATTTGTGGCAGCCAAAGAATCTATCGTACATGCAAACTACAAAGAGAAGCTGATAAAATCCAAAGACATTGATTCTGAAATAACAGGTTCCAGTACCGGACATCCAATCCGTGTCATCCGTAATAAGATGAGCCGTGAGTATCTGAAGATGGAAAAAGAAGGCGCAACATTAGATGAATTAGAACAGCTTACCCTTGGTTCCCTCCGCAAAGCAGTGATGGACGGCGATGTGGTAAATGGAAGTCTGATGGCAGGTCAGATTGCCGGAATGATACAGGATGAATTGTCCTGTAAGGAAATTATTACTTCTATCGTATCAGAAGCAGAACGTCTGATGAATCGAAAATAAGGAGAAGAAAATGAGTAAGGTTGTATTCATGTTCCCTGGACAGGGAGCGCAGTATATTGGAATGGGCAAAGATTTCTATGATGCCTGTGAAGAGAGTAAAGCCGTATATGAGCTTGCTTCAAAAGTAACCGGACTTGACATTGCAAAGCTTTGTTTTGAAGAAAATGAAGAAATCAATATTACAGAGTATACACAGATTGCCATGCTGACCACAGAGGCAGCAATTTATGCAGCATTAAAGAAAGCTGGAAAAGAACCGGCAGCTTGTGCAGGATTAAGCCTTGGAGAATACGGTGCATTGATTGCATCCGGTGTCATGAGTATGGAAGATGCATTCCGTGTCATTCGTGTAAGAGGAATCTTTATGCAGGAAGCAGTACCAACCGGCGGAGCAATGGCAGCCGTTTTAGGACTGGATGCGAAGGCAATTGAAGAAGTATGCAGCAATACCGAAGGAATTGTATCTATAGCAAATTATAACTGTCCGGGACAGATTGTAATTACCGGAGAAGAAGCAGCAGTAGAAAAAGCCGGTGCAGCATTAAAGGAAGCTGGAGCAAAGCGTGTGGTTCCGTTAAAAGTAAGCGGACCGTTCCATTCCGCCATGTTGACCGGAGCCGGAGAAAAATTAGCAGAAGTATTGGAAAATACAAAGCTGCAGGAATTTAGCATTCCGTATGTAACCAATGTGACAGCAGATTACGTTACCACAACAGAACCGGTAAAAGAGCTGTTAAAGAAGCAGGTATCTTCTTCTGTAAGATGGCAGCAGAGCATCGAGCGTCTGATAGCAGACGGTTATGATGAATTCGTAGAAATCGGACCGGGACATACTTTATCTGGATTTATGCGTAAAATCAACCGGGATGTCAAAACGGTAAGCATTGAAAAACTGGAGGATTATAAAGCTTATGTTGGAGAATAAAGTAGCACTGGTAACCGGTGCAGCCAAAGGGATTGGTCGTGCCATTGCACTTCGTCTGGCAGAAGACAAAGCAACGGTAATTGTAAATTACAATGGCAGTAAAGAACGGGCTGAAGAAGTGGTAAAAATGATTACCGATATGGGTGGCAGAGCAGAATCCTATCAGTGCAATGTGGCAGATGACGAGGCATGTCAGGCCATGCTCAGAGATATCATAAAGAAATACGGACATCTGGATATTCTTGTAAATAATGCAGGAATTACAAGAGATAATCTTGTGATGAAGATGAATGATGAAGAATTTGATGCAGTCTATGAGACAAACTTAAAGGGTGTATTCCATACCATTCATCATACATCCCGCTATTTCTTAAAACAGAAAAGTGGAAGGATAATCAATATATCATCCGTATCCGGAATTACCGGAAATGCCGGCCAGGCAAATTATTGTGCAGCCAAAGCCGGAGTCATCGGATTGACTAAAAGTGTTGCGAGAGAACTTTCCTCCCGCGGTATTACTGCAAATGTAGTAGCTCCGGGAATGATTGAGACCGATATGACAAAGGATTTACCGGATACGGTAAAAGAAAATATGTTTCATAACATTCCGCTTGGAAGAATCGGAAAGCCAGAAGAAATTGCGGCAGCAGTTGCATTCTTAGCATCCGAAGAGGCAGGTTATATCACAGGACAGGTGCTGGCTGTAGATGGCGGAATGACTATGTAGATGCAGAAATAATACTGGCTGATGAAAAAGCTAGAAAGAACAGCGGATGACGAATGACGAGAGATGGATTGTTTAGATAGAGAGGATAAGAACATGAATCGTAGAGTTGTAGTAACAGGATTGGGTGCAATTACCCCGATTGGAAATAATGTGCCGGAATTCTGGTCTGCAGTAAAGCAGCAGAAGGTAGGTATTGGAGAGATTACACATTTTGATGCAACAGACTATAAATGTCATCTTGCAGCAGAAGTAAAGGATTTTGATGCAAAAGAATATATGGATTTCCGCTCTGCAAAGAGAATGGAAGCATTCTGCCAGTTTGCCGTAGCGGCAGCCGGAGAAGCACTGGAGGATTCCGGACTTTCCATGGAAGCAGAGGATGCATACCGTGTGGGTACTTCCATCAGTTCCGGAGTCGGAAGTTTACAGGCAATCGAAAGAGAGCATAGCAAATTATTGGAAAAGGGACCGGGAAGAGTAAATCCGTTATTCGTCCCGATGATGATTTCCAATATGGCAGCAGGGAATGTATCCATTCAGTTTGGATTAAAAGGAAAGAGCTTAAATATCAGTACCGCCTGTGCATCCGGAACGAATGCCATTGGTGAAGCCTTCCGTACCATCCAGTATGGTGATGCAGAAGTGATGGTAGCAGGTGGAACAGAAAGCTGCATTACTCCGCTTGGAATAGCAGGATTTACATCTTTAACCGCACTTACTTCTTCAGATGATCCAAAACATGCATCCATTCCGTTTGATAAAAACAGAAGTGGATTTGTTATGGGAGAAGGTGCCGCAATCGTAATTCTGGAAGAATTAGAACATGCCAAAAAACGTGGAGCAAAGATTTATGCAGAAGTAACCGGATATGGATGTTCTTCGGATGCATACCATATTACATCTCCGGCAGAGGATGGTGCAGGCGCAGCAACCGCAATGATAAATGCAATGAGGGATGCCGGTGTAAATCCGGAAGAAATTACTTATATCAATGCCCATGGAACCAGCACCCATCATAATGACTTATTTGAGACAAGAGCAATCAAGCTGGCGTTTGGTGAGCATGCAAAGGATATCCGGATTAATTCCACCAAATCCATGATTGGACATCTTCTTGGAGCAGCAGGAGCCATCGAGTGCCTGACCTGTGTAAAGGAAATCGAAGAAGGTTACATTCATGCAACCGTAGGTTATGAGACACCGGATGAAGAACTGAATCTGAATTATTGCAAAGAGGCATATGAAGAAGAAGTGCCATATGCCATCAGCAATTCACTGGGCTTTGGCGGACATAATGCAAGTCTGCTTCTGAAAAAATATCAGGCATAAAGGAGAAGGGAACAATGTCAGTACTGACAACGAAAGAAATTATGGAAATCATCCCACATCGTCATCCGTTTCTTCTGATTGACACGATTGAAGAGCTGGTGCCGGGACTTCGTGCAGTAGGGAAAAAATGTGTTACCTTTGATGAACCTTATTTTGCAGGACATTTTCCGGGAGAACCGGTAATGCCGGGTGTTTTAATTATAGAAGCACTGGCACAGACCGGCGCGGTTGCAATGCTCTGTCAGGATGAATTCAAAGGAAAAACCGCATATTTTGCAGGAATCAGCAATGCAAAATTTAAGAAAAAGGTGGTTCCGGGGGATGTACTTATTTTAGAGACAGAAATCATAAAAGTAAAGGGACCGATTGGAATTGGAAAGGCAACTGCAACAGTAGATGGAAAAATAGCTGCAACAGCAGAGTTGACATTTGCGATTGGAAGTGGTGAGTAAAGTGAGCAGATTACTGGATAAAATCAAGGAAAATAGAGCTGTAAAGGATGCCACAGAAGGCATTTTACAGGAAGAAAAAAAGAAAGAGGAAGTACTTTGTAAAGCCTGTGGCAAAATGGTAAACAAAGCAGAGGTAGTAAGAAACCGCTATGTCTGTTATGAGTGTGGAGCATATTTCCGCGTAAAAACCGGAAACCGCCTGAAGATGGTATTAGACCCACAGAGCTTTGAAGAATGGTTTGCCGAAGAGCATGGAACGAATCCGCTGGATTTTCCGGGCTATGTCGATAAGCTGACGGCAGTCCGTGAGAAAACCGGATTAAAAGAAGCAGTAACCGTAGGAAAAGGTAAGATTTATGGAGAAGATGCAGTCATTGGTGTGTGCGATGCCAGATTTATGATGGGAAGCATGGGCCATGCAGTCGGAGAGAAAATTGCGGGGGCAGTAGAACGTGCTACGGAAGAAAAACTTCCGGTTATTCTTTTCTGTTGTTCCGGCGGAGCCAGAATGCAGGAGGGTATTGTATCCCTGATGCAGATGGCAAAGACAGCAGCAGCTTTAAAGAAACATTCCGATGCCGGACTTTTATATATTTCCGTATTAACTGACCCGACAACCGGAGGTGTAACAGCAAGTTTTGCTATGTTAGGTGATATTATTTTAGCAGAGCCTGGCGCACTGATTGGATTTGCCGGAGCAAGAGTAATTGAGCAGACCATCGGACAGAAACTGCCGGAGGGTTTCCAGAGAGCAGAGTTCCAGTTAGAGCATGGTTTTGTGGATGCCATTGTAGAGCGGAAAGATTTAAAGAAACGTCTGTATGAAATCCTTCGTATGCATAAAGTAAGTGGATATGCCAAATTTGATCCGGCAACTGAAGTAGACGGAAGACCGACAGAGCTGATGCGGGAACGCGCTTACAATACAAAAGAAAAGAGTGCATGGGAAAAGGTTAAGATGGCACGTAAGGTAGACCGTCTGTCCGCAGAGGATTATATTAACAGTATCTTTACCAAATTCATAGAATTTCATGGAGACCGTTATTACAGGGATGACCCGGCAATTGTGGGCGGTATCGCATACCTTGACGGACAACCGGTTACGGTAATCGGAATCCAGAAGGGAAAGGACATGAAGGACTGCATGCGTCATAATTACGGAATGCCATCTCCGGAAGGATACCGTAAAGCAATCCGCCTGATGAAGCAGGCAGAAAAATTCCATCGTCCGGTTATCACCTTTGTTAATACAGCCGGAGCATTCTGCGGTATGGAAGCAGAGGAAGGCGGACAGGGAGAAGCTATTGCAAGAAATCTTTATGAAATGTCAGGGTTGAAAGTTCCGGTTATTACCTTTATGATAGGAGAAGGCGGAAGCGGCGGTGCATTGGCACTGGCAGTTGGAAATGAAGTCTGCATGATGGAGAATGCAACTTATTCCGTACTTTCTCCGGAAGGCTTTGCATCTATTCTCTGGAAGGATGGCAAGCGTGCCAAAGAAGCAGCAGAAGTAATGAAAATAACAGCAAAGGATCTTTTAGAACTTGGCATTATCGAGAAAATTATACCGGAGTATGGTGGAGCAGATGATGATGCATTGAGTTCCATTGCAGTTTATATGCATAAATGTATCCGCGAATTTTTAGAATCATATGAAGGAAAAAGCGGAGAAGAGATTGCAAAAGCACGTTATGAACGTTTCCGTAAATTTTAAAGGAGCAGAGCATGAACATTCGAATATGTGGAACTGGAAGTGCGTTACCGGAAAGAAAAATTACCAATGACGATTTAAGTCAGATTATGGATACTTCCGATGAATGGATTTCCAGCAGAACAGGAATAAAAACGAGACACCTTGCAACGGAAGAGACAACAACATCACTTGCCACAGAAGCTGCAAAAAAAGCACTTGCAGATGCAGACATGAAGCCGGAAGAAGTGGAACTTATCATTGCAGCGACGGTAACACCGGATCATCTTGTGCCGACACTTTCCTGTGAAGTGCAGCGGGAAATCGGAGCAGTGAATGCCGTAGCCTTTGACCTTGGTGCAGCATGTTCCGGATTCTTATTTGCATTGAGTACAGCACAGGCATATATTGCCAGTGGCAGATTTAAAAATGCACTCTTAATCGGAGCAGAAGTACTTTCTAAAATTATGGACTGGAATGACCGCAGTACCTGTGTCCTTTTTGGAGATGGCGCAGGAGCAGCGGTAGTCCGGGCAGACGAAGAAAATATCTGTCATGTGGTGCAGGGCTCAGACGGTGCGAAGGGACTGGTACTGGCATGTGAGAACCGTCCGGTCAATAATCCATATCATAAGATGGAAAGTCCGCTGGGTTATGTAAGCATGAATGGACAGGAGGTTTATAAATTTGCTGTCCGCACAGTTCCGGCAACCATTACAAAGGTGCTGGAAGAGGCGGATTTAGAGGCAGAGGAAATTTCACTTTTCGTATTACATCAGGCAAACTTAAGAATTATTGAAGCGGTAGCAAAACGATTGAAACAGCCGATGGAGAAATTCCCGGTAAATTTGACGGAATGTGGCAATATTTCGGCAGCAAGTGTGCCGATTTTACTTGATAATATCAACCGGCATGGTATGATACATAGAGGAGATAAAGTTGTACTGGCTGGTTTCGGCGGCGGACTCACATGGGGCGCAGCGGTACTGGTCTGGTAAAAGGAGATAAGAATGAATGCGGATAAAACCTTAAATGACATTCTGGTAAAGCTGTTTAATGATTTGATGGAAATTGAGGAAAAATGTTTAATCTCCGGAGAATTCATGAACATTTCCGGAAATGATATGCATATTATTGAAGCAATTGGTCTGGATGAACCAAAGCGGATGTCGGAAGTGGCGGCGAAGATGAATGTTACAACAGGAACCCTGACAAAAGCAATTGAAGCACTGGAACAGAAAGGTTATGTAAACCGTTGCAGAAATGACAGGGATAAAAGGGTGGTCCGTGTATCACTCACCGATTCCGGAGTCCGGGCATATGAGCATCATGCACGTTTTCACAGCAATATGATACATGATATCAAGGAGAGCCTGACTGACCAGGAGAGTGAGATTCTGATTGGAACACTGGGAAAACTGGTGAAGTTCTTCCAGAAGAAATATGAATCATATCTGAAAAATAAAAAATAGTATATTTATACAAAAAAAGAAGTGGAGAAGGGAAATAAAAAACTGTTTTCTACTTCTTTTTAATTATAAAAATGAATTTTTTTGGTACAAAACTTGCAAAAAAGAAGAAAAAGTACACAAAAGTATAAAGTTTTTGACACAAATATGAAAAAAACGTTGCGAAAAAATTCATTTCATACTAAAATAGTAGTGTTGATGTATATATAATACTCAAATTAATATGTAAAGGAGATATAATATGAGCTACGTTGATGAAGTATTAGAAAGAGTAAAAGCAAAAAACGCTTCTGAGCCAGAATTCCTTCAGGCAGTAGAAGAAGTACTGGAGTCTTTAAGACCGGTAATCGAAGCAAATGAGGAGAAATATCGTAAAGAAGCATTACTTGAGAGAATAACCGAGCCGGATAGACAGCTTAAATTCCGTGTACCTTGGGTAGATGACAAGGGACAGGTTCAGGTTAATACAGGATACAGAGTACAGTTCAACAATTCTATTGGACCGTACAAGGGAGGTCTTCGTCTCCATCCTTCCGTAAATATCGGAATCATCAAATTCTTAGGATTTGAGCAGGTATTTAAAAACTCTTTAACAGGACTTCCAATCGGCGGTGGTAAAGGTGGTTCTGACTTTGATCCTAAGGGAAAATCAGACCGTGAAGTAATGGCATTCTGCCAGAGCTTTATGACCGAGCTTTGCAAATATATTGGCGCTGACGTTGACGTTCCGGCAGGAGATATCGGAACAGGCGCAAGAGAAATCGGATACATGTTTGGACAGTATAAGAGAATCCGTGGAATGTACGAAGGTGTTCTGACAGGTAAGGGACTTACCTATGGTGGATCTTTAGCTCGTACAGAAGCTACCGGATATGGTCTTTTATACATTACAGAAGAATTAATGAAATGCCATGGTGAATCTATGGAAGGTAAGACAGTTGTTGTATCTGGTGCTGGTAACGTTGCAATCTACGCTATCCAGAAAGCGCAGCAGATGGGTGCAAAAGTTGTTACCTGTTCTGATTCTACCGGATGGATTTATGATCCGGAAGGAATCGATGTTGCATTATTAAAAGAAGTAAAAGAAGTAAAACGTGCTCGTCTTACTGAGTATGCTGCTGCAAGAAAGAGTGCAGAATATCATGAAGGCCGTGGTGTATGGCAGATTAAATGTGATATCGCTCTTCCATGTGCTACACAGAACGAGCTCCTTATCGATGATGCAAAACAGTTAGTAGCAAACGGATGTAAAGCAGTTTGTGAAGGTGCTAACATGCCTACAACCTTAGATGCAACCAAATACTTACAGGATAACGGAGTATGGTTCATCTGTGGTAAAGCTTCTAACGCAGGTGGAGTTGCAACTTCTGCATTAGAGATGAGCCAGAACTCAGAGCGTTTAAGCTGGACATTCGAAGAAGTAGATGCTAAGTTAAAACAGATTATGGTAAATATCTATCATAACATTGATGATGCTGCAAAACGTTACAACATGGAAGGTAACTATGTAGCAGGAGCTAACATCGCAGGCTTCGAAAAAGTAGCTGAAGCGATGCTCGCTCAGGGCGTTTGCTAGGCATTGAACACTTAGAGAACGCGAGCCATAGGCGAAGCGTGAACTTAGTGTGAAAGCCCATCCCGAGACTTGATGAAAACGAGTCGCAGACGAAGTTTGAATCCTAGCCGAGTGGATGTCATTGAACACTTAGATAACGCAGATGTCATTGAACACATAGAAAATATCCCCGAAACGTTATGTTTCGGGGACTTTTTAATTTACACGAGAAACTCGCAAAGCATTTCCAGTGGAATTTCTTTCCTGCTTGGAGTATAATAGAACGAACAACGGGAAGGAAAGAGACCGGAGGCAATTTAGATGCAGAAAAAAGAAAGAAATGAAGAATTAGAATATATAGATGACTTTGAGAATATCGAAGAACCGGAAGAGTCAGAGGACAACCGGGAAGAATTAGAAGAACCAGAAGAGGAATATTCAGAAGGCGGCAGACGCAGGAAGAAAGGAAGAAAATCCGATACAAAGAATGCAGCTTCTGTGGCAGGGGAATTTCTAAGCTGGGTAATTACGATTGTAGCAGCGGTGCTGATTGCTATGTTTTTAAATCGTTTTGTGTTAATTAATGCAGAGATTCCATCCGGTTCCATGGAAAATACAATCATGACCGGAGATAAGCTGATTGGATTCCGATGGTCATATCTGTTTTCCGGACCGGAGCGGGGAGACATCATTATCTTTAAGTTTCCGGATGATGAGAGCCAGAACTATGTAAAACGTGTCATTGGCTGTCCGGGAGATACGGTAAAGATAGAAAGTGGCAAAGTATATGTCAACGGAGAACTCTTAGAGGAGGATTATCTCAAAGAGACATGGACGGTAGCTACAGGACCGTATACCTTTGAAGTGCCGGAGGACAGCTATTTTGTAATGGGAGATAACCGGAATAACTCCTATGATGGAAGATACTGGACCAATACCTATGTGAAGAAAAGTAAAATACTTGGAAAAGCGATTTTCCGATATTGGCCACTGAAGAATTTTAAAATATTGAATTAGTGCGGAACGAATAAGGGAGCAAAAGGAGAAGATTTATGATAACATTATTAGCCAGGATATTTATCCGGGAAGATGATAAGCCGGAGAAGGTACGGCTTGCCTACGGTATTTTATGTGGTATTGTAGGTATTTTGCTAAATGTATTATTATTTACAGGAAAATTTATTGCGGGAACCATCAGTAAATCCATTGCAATTACAGCGGACGCATTTAATAACCTGTCGGATGCCGGCTCATCCATTGTAACATTGCTGGGCTTTAAACTGGGAGCAGCAAAGCCGGATCCGGAGCATCCATTTGGACATGGAAGAATGGAATACGTTTCCGGGCTTGTGGTTGCTGCAGTTATTTTAATTATGGCAGTGGAACTGATACAGGATTCCATCAGAAAGATTCTTCATCCGGAAGCAACGGAATGCTCTGCATTAATTATCGTAATTCTGCTGATATCGATTGCTGTAAAGCTGTATATGACCTTCTACAACAGGAGAGTCGCAAAGAAGATTAATTCAGCGGCTATGCGGGCAACGGCCATGGACAGCTTAAGCGACAGCATTACCACATCTGTGGTTTTAATCACCACATTGATTGCAGAATTTACGTCAGTCAATATTGACGGCTACTGTGGTGTGGCGGTAGGACTGTTTATCTTATATGGTGGAATTAATGCAGCGAAGGAGACTTTAAATCCACTGCTGGGACAGCCACCGGAGGAAGAATTCGTAAAAGAGATAGAACATCTGGTGTTGGAAGAAAAAATGATTATCGGTATTCATGATTTAGTCGTACATGATTATGGGCCGGGACGTCTGATGGTATCACTACATGCGGAAGTGCCGGCAGAAATGAATATCCTTGTAATACATGATATGATAGACAATGTAGAAATGAAATTGAAAAAGGAACTGAATTGTGAGGCTGTCATACATATGGATCCGGTGATTACCGGAAGCAAGGAACTGACCGAGATAAAAGAAACGGTTACAGGTATTTTGAAGGATATTGATGAGGTCATTACCATGCATGATTTCCGTATGGTTCAGGGACCGACCCATACCAATCTTATCTTTGATGTAGTGATTCCGTTTGGCTACCGTTCCAGTGATGAAGCAGTGTTAAAAGAACTGGAGCATCAGGTAAAGGAAAAGCTGGGCGAACAGTATCATATCGTGGTCAACGTAGACAAAAATTATGTGAAATAAAAGAAATAACAAAGCCCCGATGGGAGAAATCTAATAGAAGAATTCATCCCATCGGGGCTTTCTGTGTATTATTTTAATTCTGTGTCAGTGGAGTATTGACTGTATGCTCTACAGACTGGTCAGTTGCTGTACCGGCACCACTTAAAGACTGTTCAGAGGACTGCTCAGTGGATTTCTCAGTGGACTGGGTAGAACCTTCTGTATCAGTAGAAGGCTGCTCTGTTTCGGTAGCAGGCTCTTCCGTATGTTCTACATCTGGATCCTCATAGAGGAACTCGTTGGAGCTTCGGAAGATGGTGCTGCTGGAACCTACAATGTTAGCAACAATCGTATCGCCGTCTTCAATGTCGTCAAGATTAATCTTTAACATGGTGCTTCCTAAGAAGGAAGTGGATACCTTCTCTCCGTTGACATAAATTTTCGTCCAAGGAGTAAATCCGGAGCCGTAAATACATAACTTATTGTCATCGGATTTCCATACACTGTTAATCGTTACATCATCAATACCCATAACCAGATCACTTGCTGGATATTTATCTGTTCCGTTGTAAGCATAACGTTTTCCGTAAAGAAGGTCATACTGTAAATTCTCTAAGTTCTCGGCGTAAGAAGCAGAACCCTTCTGGCTCTGGATGTAAGAGAACATGGTTCCTTTGTGGATGTCAAGCTGGTTGGTGATGTTTGCCAATAATTCATAAGCAGCACAGTCAGCATCCTGTTTTGGTAAATTAAAGTTGTTCCAGGTAACATATTTGGTTTTGAAAATGTCACCGGATACCATATCATCATCGGTCAGTCCCATGGTAGGAAGGTGGTCGCCGAAGAATACCACGATGGTCTTTTCATCCCGTTTGGAAAGCTCTTCGGTTAAGTTGCCGATGAATTTATCTACTTCGTGAATCATGTTAATGTAATATTCCCACCGATTGTTAGAAGCCTCATCTGCAGCACCGCTTACTGCAATTTCCGGATTTTCAAGAATCTTTTCAGTAGGATAATCACCATGTCCCTGTACGGTAATGGTATATACCAAATCTGACTGATCAGGGGTAGAATCCATAGCCTTTAAGGTTTCACTGATTAAGATGTTATCGGTTGGCCAGGAACCAAGTGGTGTGTACTCCTGAATGTTCATACACTCTTTACTGGTGAAGCTGTCAAATCCCATCAGGGAGAAGGCATTGGCACGGCTGTAGAAGTTACCACCGTTGTTATGTACAACATGTGTACCATAGCCGAGACTTCCAAGGTCGGAAGCAATACTTTCGCAACTGTCGATTTCTTTTAAAGTAGTCTTATATGGGTATTCGCCGGTACCAAAATACTGCATGCTCATACCGGTTAATACTTCAAATTCAGTATTGGCTGTTCCGGCACCTACAACAGGAACTTTTAAGTAACCGGAAGAATAGTTGTTTAATAAGTTGTGAAAATTCGGAACCGGATCTTCTGAAGTCTGTAAGAACTTAACATCAGAGGGATCTACAAAGGATTCCAGTAAAACAACAATAATATTTGGCGTATCTTCGGCAGCTTCGGTAGTTTCTTCCGGAACGGAAGCCCCTATTTTGGCAATACGCTCTTCGGAATAACTGTCCGGTTTACTCATACCACGGTCAACAACGCTGGATGAGAAGCCGTAGACAAAACCATAATTTTCATAGCCCTGTGCAATATTGGCAAAATAGGAAGCAACAATATTATTGGACTGGGCTGCCTTGGTAGTTACCGGTAACATCAGGAAGATAACAGCAACCATAAGCGGACTTACAATCCAGTTGATTTTGCCCTGATATTTTGGCCCTTTGATAAAAAGCCAGATACAGAAAAGCAGGAAAAGACCGACTACGATAATAACGGCGAGTGCTTCACCAAAGGTAAAGTATTTGGTGTTCTGCATGGCAAATAAGTCAGACAGACATTTCAAATCTGTAAAACCAAATGGAGTTACACGTTTGGAAAGAATAACACCATTGATGGTTCCAAGGAAAAGCCAGAAGCCGCTGATTAAGAGACGGGCAAGTGTTCTTCTTCGAATCAGATAGACCAGGGATAAACTTGCAAAAATAATAAATGAGTTATAAAGGTAAGCAATGGTGTGTCCTGCAATAAAGGAAAATGCAGAAAGCACATTTCGTCTGGAAATACATTCAATCACCAGAACGAGGAAACAGGACAGTAACAGATGGAATACCAAAGAGTATTTGTTCATAATCACAACTGCACGGTCAAGGTGTGGATGTGGTTTCTTCTCCCGGTTCTTAAAAGTATTTATTTTGTTTTTTAGTTTAAAAAATAAGTTCTTGCACTTACTTAAAAAAGAATGTTTTTCTCTCATAATAATGGTTCTCCTCCCAGTAGATTACACACTTTTTACATATAATTTACTTTTGACTGAATAAGGATATATCTATTTAAGAAAAAAAACAACGGTAAATCTCGATAAAAATTTATTAATATTTCATTAAAAAGAATCCAAAATGTATAATAGAAGGGAAAGAAGTTGGCAAATAAGCCATTTTGTGCTATCCTTTTTTTATAAAAACCAGGTTCGCAGAGAGGCAGATAGGTGAATCTGACAGTAAGGTGAGGAAAGAGAAATGCTGGAATTAAAAGACATTAGTTTTCAGGTAAATGATGAAACAGCAGACAAGGAAATATTAAAAAATATCAATCTGAAGATAGAAGACCGGTTTGTGGCAATTACCGGACCAAACGGTGGAGGTAAATCCACGCTGGCGAAGCTGATTGCCGGAATAGTAACACCAACTTCCGGACAGATTTTATTGGATGGAGAGGATATTACAGGATTATCCATTACCGAACGGGCAAGAAAGGGAATCAGCTTTGCGTTTCAGCAGCCGGTAAGATTTAAGGGATTGACCGTAAAGGATTTGATTACACTGGCATCGGGAAAAGATATTTCCATCAGCCAGGCATGTTCCTATCTTTCAGAAGTAGGACTTTGCGCAAAGGATTATATTGGCAGGGAGGTAAATGACAGCCTTTCCGGTGGGGAGCTAAAGCGTATTGAGATTGCAATGATAATTGCAAGAGGAACCAAATTATCCATATTTGATGAGCCGGAGGCAGGAATTGACCTTTGGAGTTTTAACAATCTGATTCAGGTATTTGAGAATATGTATCAGAAAATCAATGGCTCGATTCTGATTATTTCACATCAGGAGAGAATCTTAAACATTGCAGACCGGATTATTGTAATTGCAGATGGAGAAGTAAGCACAGCCGGAAGCCGGGAAGAAGTGCTTCCAAAGCTGTTAGGCAGCAGTGAAGCCTGCTCTACTTTGATGGAAAAATTAGTCTAGGAAAAGGTGAGAAAATGGACAGTATAGAAAAGAATCTTTTAGCAGAGATATCAGATTTGCACAGCGTGCCGGAAGGCGCATATAACATCCGCAACAACGGAAAACTGGAGGCAAGAAATACAACTGCAAATATTGATATTGTAACTAAGAAGGACAAGCCGGGAATTGATATCTATGTAAAACCGGGAACAAAGAATGAGAGTATGCATATTCCGGTTATCTTAAGTGAAAGCGGCTTAAAGGACCTGGTGTATAATGATTTTTATATCGGGGAAGGTGCAGATGTGACAATCATTGCGGGATGCGGTATCCACAACTGCGGAGACCAGACATCACAGCATGATGGAATACACACCTTTTATATAGGAAAGAATGCAAAAGTAAAATATGTAGAAAAGCATTATGGTGAAGGGGATGGAAATGGAGCCAGAGTCTTAAATCCAACTACCGTGATCCACATGGAAGAAGGCGGATTCATGGATATGGACAGTGTTCAGATTAAAGGAGTAGACTCCACAATCCGTACAACCGAAGCAGACCTTAAAGAAGATGCGTCCCTTGTGATTCATGAACGTATTATGACTCATGGACAGCAGAAGGCAGAGACAGATTTTACGGTAGATTTAAATGGAGCACATTCCAGTGCAAATGTGGTATCTCGTTCGGTAGCAAAGGGAGATTCCCACCAGAAGTTTGTTTCTTATATTCGTGGTAATAATGCATGCAGCGGACATACAGAATGTGATGCCATCATCATGGACAATGGAAAGGTGGAGGCAATTCCGTCTCTTGCAGCAAATGATATCGATGCAGCATTGATTCATGAGGCAGCAATTGGAAAAATAGCAGGAGAACAGCTGATTAAGCTGATGACACTGGGACTGTCTGAAAAAGAGGCAGAGGAGCAGATTGTAAATGGATTTCTGAAATAGGATATGTATGGGGAATGAAGGGTGCAGGAAAGAACAAACAAGAGAAGAGAAATACCGAAAGAGGCGGAAGAATGGAATAAGATAATATTTGAAACATTATGACGGGTATGGATATTAAGTGAAGTGGCATCTGTATTTGAACGATGCAAAAGTGGGTGGTAAAAATAAAGTCTGTTGCAGTGCAGATTAAGACAGAATTTTCCCGGGATAATAGAAAAGAGGAATAAATATGTGGCTTGCATATGCATGTGGCTCTGCTTTTTTTGCAGGTATTACGGCAATATTGGCAAAAGTTGGAATTAAGAAAATAGACTCGAATCTTGCAACAGCAATCCGGACGATTGTAGTATTGATTTTTGCATGGATTATGGTACGGCTTACCGGATCTTATACTCCAATCGGAAGTATAGGAACGCGGACGTTAATTTATCTTACATTATCCGGAATAGCGACCGGGGCATCCTGGCTTTGCTATTTTCGGGCATTGCAGCTAGGAGATGTAAATAAAGTAACACCGATTGATAAATCCAGTACAATCCTGACGATGATTCTGGCAGTCATTTTCTTAAATGAAGGACTGAATGAGAAGAAAATCATTGCCATGGTATTGATTGGCGTTGGAACGATGCTCATGATTACCAGAAAGAAAAGCAGTGGCACAAAGAGCCGGGCGTGGCTTATCTATGCACTGCTGTCGGCAGTATTTGCCAGTCTGACGTCCATCCTTGCCAAGGTGGGAATAGATGGTGTGAATTCCAATCTTGGAACGGCATATCGTACTGGAGTGGTACTTGTTATGGCATGGGTGGTAGTATTTGTAACAAAGAAACAGAAACAGGTCCGGAGTATGACCTTCCGGGATGGAATGTTTCTGATTTTATCCGGAATAGCAACCGGAGCATCCTGGCTTTGTTATTACCGGGCGCTGCAGCTGGGCGAAGCCAGCGTAGTGGTGCCGATTGATAAACTAAGCATTGTAGTTACAATTGTATTTTCATCTGTGTTTTTAAATGAAAGACTACAGCCAAAGGCATTCTTTGGATTACTTATGATAGTGGGAGGTACATTACTGCTAATATAAGCAAAAGCGGAGGAAAAAGTATGCTGGGAAAAAGAAAATCTTATTATGTGGAGAATGGAATCATTCATTTTGCATTTGAATATGGCAAGGGAAGTTTAGAGGTTCTGACAGATAACATTGTAAATGTGTTTGTTCCGTTCGAATGTGAGGAACATCGTTCAAAAGCCATCGAGGGAGAAAAGTCAAAGCATATACATTTTGATGTGCAGGAAGGAATTGACTATCTTGAGGTTCGGACTGCAAAATTAATTATACGCATATATGATAATTTTATGGTGGACTTTTATGATACAAGAGGGCAACTTCTCTGTGCGGACTATCGTGGTGGAAGGAAATTTGTAACACAGATTAGTGAGAAATTTATCGAATTCTTAAAAGCAGAGGGACATGAGGTGCCGCAGGCAACAGATAAGAATTACCATGTACAGGCGGTGAAACGCATGGAAGGAGACGAAGCCTTCTATGGCTTTGGTGATAAAGCAGGTGTATTAAATAAGAAGAATTATGATTATGAGATGTGGAATACAGATAATCCTGCAGCACATACGGAAGCCTTTAAAGCATTGTATAAATCCATTCCATTTTTTATAACATTGCGTGAAAGCTGCGTATACGGAATCTTTTTTGATAATACCTGTAAGACTTATTTTGATCTGGCAAAAGAAAATAAGGAATACTATTTCTTTGGCTCAGACCGTGGCAATCTGGATTACTATTTTATTGCCGGGGATAATATGCCGGAGGTTGTAGCTGATTATACTTATCTGACCGGAAGAACACCGCTTCCGCAGCTTTATACATTAGGCTATCATCAGTCGCGCTGGGGATATGAGACTTCCGCAGAGATCCGCGCAATTGCGGATAAATACCGTGCATTAAAGATTCCGATTGATACGATTCATCTGGATATTGACTATATGGATGGCTACCGGGTCTTTACCTGGAATGAAAAGGACTTTGGCAGGCCTGGTGAAGTGATTGCAGATTTAAAGAAAAAAGGATTTAAAATTGTTACTATCATTGACCCGGGTGTCAAATTAGACCCAGGTTATGATATGTATGATGAAGGCATGGAGCAGGGATATTTTGCCAAGACACCGGAAGGGGATACCTATGTAAATGCAGTATGGCCTGGAGATGCGGTATACCCTGACTTTGGAAATCCGAAGGTAAGACAGTGGTGGGGAGAGAAACAGAAATATCTTGTGGACTTAGGAGTCCGCGGTGTATGGAATGATATGAATGAGCCGGCAAGCTTTCGTGGAGAACTGCCGGAAGATGTCGTATTTACAGACGAAGACAGACCATGTGACCATGGCCAGATGCACAATGTCTATGGACATCTGATGGCAAAGGCTACCTATGAAGGCTTGAAGAAGCAGGACGGCAGAAGACCATTTGTAATCACCCGTGCCTGTTACAGTGGTTCCCAAAAGTATACCACAGCATGGACAGGAGATAATCAGAGCCTGTGGGAGCACCTGCGGATGGCAATTCCACAGATGTGCAATCTGGGATTATCCGGTATGGTATTTATCGGAACAGATGTAGGTGGATTCGGTGCAGATGTGACGCCGGAGCTGTTGTCAAGATGGGTACAGGTCGGCTGTTTTTCACCGTTGTTCCGGAATCATTCTTCCAAGGGTTCTACCAGACAGGAGCCGTGGCTTTTCGGAGAAGAGACATTAAATATTAACCGGAAATATATTGAACTTCGTTATAAATTACTGCCATACCTTTATGATTTATTCCATGAGACGGAGCAGAATGGTATGCCGGTAATCCGTCCACTGGTATTGCATTATGAGAAAGATAAAGAAACCTGGAATCTCAATGGAGAATTCCTGTTTGGAGAGCATATGCTGGTAGCTCCTGTAGTAGAGCAGGGAATGACGAAGAAGCTTTTGTATCTGCCGGAGGGAACCTGGTATGACTATGATACAAGGGAAAAATATACCGGAAAGCAGTATATTGTAAAAGACGCACCTCTTGATGTATGCCCGGTTTTTGTAAAAGCAGGAAGCATTATCCCATGTTTTGAACCGATGCAGTATGTGGGAGAGATTGAACTGGATACCCTGATTCTTGATGTATATCCGGGAGAAGACCGTTATGTGCATTATCAGGATAACGGAGAAGATTTTACATATCAGGATGGTGTATATAATGAATATGAGATGACCATCACAAAGGATGAGACATTAACGGTCCGGATGCTGCATAAAGGTTATGAAAAAGTATATAAGAAATTTGTGGTATGTTACAAAGGACGTAAAAATGAGTTCGCATTCAATGGAGAGAAACTGACAGTCTGGCTTTCTTAAAAGAAAGGCAGAAGCCGGGAGATAACCGGAGGAGGACTTATATGAAACGTGGAATTGCATTAAGTGGAGGCGGTACGAAAGGCTCTTATGAACTGGGAGTCTGGAAAGCATTAAATGAACTTGGCATCGATTATCAGATTGTAACCGGAACATCCATAGGTTCCATTAACGGAGCCTTAATGGCAACGGGAGATTATGACAGGGCTTATGAACTATGGAGCACCATAACCATGGAAGATATGATGGAGGATGGAATCAATCTGACGGATACCATAGAGGGCATGTATGACCAGAGAGAGGCAATTGGTCCATTTCTGAAAAAATATGTAAAGAATAAAGGTGCAGATATTTCACCGTTTACTGCTTTTATTGAAACACTGATAGAAGAGGATAAGATTCGGAAATCAAAGACAGATTTTGGATTGGTTACGGTGGAATTTCCGTCTTTAAAACCCTGCGAACTGACAAAGCGTGACATTCCGGAAGGACTTATGAAAGATTATATTCTGGCATCTTCTGCAATTTTTCCATTATTCCCGATGCATAAAATCGGAGAGACAACGTATCTGGATGGATGCTATTATGATAATCTTCCAATTGACCTTGCCATCCGAATGGGAGCACAGCAGATTATTGCTGTTGATTTACATACATCACCGGCACACGATGCCTATGCCAAGCGCCCGTATGTAACTTATATCAAGCCAAGCCGCTCCCTTGGAACCATGATGAATTTTGACCATGCTCTTTTAATGGCAAATGCCAGAATGGGATACCAGGATACCATGAAGGTTTATGGAAAATATTATGGCTATGTATATACCTTTGAAAAGGAATCCATGGAGAAATACCGCAGGGCAATGGATCACTTTTTGTATCGGATGACAGAACTGGATTTACTGGTCAGGGATGAAATGCCGGTAAAACGTTTTGCTAAGAAAAGCGAATTTAATAAAGTACATACACTTCTGGCAGAACGAAGTGAAAAGGAGAAAATGTCACCGAGGGAATATTTCCTTGCAGCGGCAGAAATCTGTGGAGAGGTATTTGATGTAGATGCAGCAATTGAATATTCCATGGAACATTTTGTGGAAACACTTCATAAGAAGTTGGTAGATGCAGAGTTGAGACAGGTGACAGAATGTATCATTGCACATAAATTAAGGGAGCCGGCAGGACTGATTGCAGAAGTTAAAAACTTTGGAAAAGAAATGCTGGTGGCTGCGGCTGCATATTATGCGGCACAACAGGACACACTGACGTCAAAAGAAATTCTGAAACTGCATGCCATGTTCCCAAAGGAACTGACAGCGGTATTATTTCTGATGTCGTTGGAAACAAACAGATAACAGCATTTTTGTCGTCAACAAACAGTCTCTCCTGCATATATTATACTGATGAGAATCAGGAGAGAAGGAAACATTGGATTATAATCAGGATATTTTCTTTAAGATGCAACAGCAGCAGATGCCGGGCAAACAGCCCTTTTATATGACAAACCCAATCCAGAATCTTTACATGACGGAGCTAGAATATCAGAGGGATTTAGACCGCATGAAAGAGATGTATCCGATGGAGATAAGAAAAGTACAGGAACTGGTGGAAGAAGAATGCGATAAGATGGAATATGAGGGAAGTCTCATGTTTGACGAGTATCCGGATCGGCTGATGCTGCGGCAGATTTGTAAGAGAATCCGTGATAAGGCGGGACTTGGGGAAAACCGGGAAGACATGGATGCTCCGGAAATTCTTCTGTTTCATGAGATGTTTTACCGCAGATGCCGTTACAGACGCTGCCGCAGATGCTGGTAGCAGGTAATAAAATAGAGGTTGAGCTTTTGCAAAAAAGGAATTACAATATAGCTGTCGTTTTTTGATGGCTATATTGTTTGTTTACGTGAGTAGCGAGAAAAATCGCATGCCTGCATGCAGATTTGACGAGCACCGCGATAACTCGAGAAACTCGCAAAGCGTGTTTTTCGTAGTTTAGGAAGATGAGGAATACAGATGAATAAGGGAATGATTCGGGCACTGGTGTTAGCAGGTGTGTTTCTGGTATCAACCGTAGTGTTTAGTTTTTTGACAAATAAAACAAATCCTGATATGACAACAGAACTGGAGGAGGCAACGCTGCCGACTGTCCAGCTTTATTATAAAGAGCAGAAAATCAATGAACTCTACGGGTATGTAGATGAAATGAATGCAGTTTACATGAGGGACAGCATTACACCGATTGATACGGACAGGCTGCTTCCAATCCGCGTTCAGAATGGAAGCTACGCAGTGGATGAACTTTCCTATGAAATTCGGAGTATGGATACCAAGCGGCTTATTGCAGATGCGAAGGTAGATAGTTATTCCCAGAAGAATGGAGTGATTACAGCAGACCTTCCGATTCAGAATCTTCTGGATTCCAATGCGGAATATCTGTTGATTATACATTTACTGCATGGGGATGATACCTTAAATTATTATACAAGGATTATTGAACCGCAGGATTGTTATGTGAAGGAAAGCATTGATTTTGCAAAAGATTTCCATGAAAAAACATTTCAAAAGGATGGAAGCGGTTCTCTGGCAACTTATATGGAACCGGATTCTTCTGCGGATAATACCACACTTGCCAATGTCAGTATTCATTCCACACTGCGACAGGTAACATGGGATAAATTCAATGGGACCGTTCTGACGGACCCATCGGTAAGCATCAAAGAAATCAACAATTCCTATAATGTAATTCTATTGGATTATGTAGTGACGGCAACCGGAGATAATGGGGAACTGGAATATTATAATGTAGAAGAATATTACCGTGTCCGTTATACCAATGACCGGATGTATCTATTGAATTTTGAGAGAACCATGGATGAAATTTTCCGGGCAGAGAATGATGATTTTTATGAGAATTATTTACAGCTTGGAATATGTTCGTCCGATGTGGAATATAAGAGTAATGAGACCGGAAGTATTCTCTGTTTTGTAAAAGAAGGAGAACTCTGGTGTTACAATGCGACAGAAAAAAAGCTTTCCCAGGTGTTCAGCTTCCGTGGTTATGAGGGGATTGATTCCAGGGAAAATCATAAGGAACATGATATCCGGATTATTAAGGTGGATGAAACAGGAAGTGCTGATTTTGTTGTATATGGTTATATGAACAGGGGAAACCACGAAGGTCAGGTGGGCGTAGGTGTTTATCATTATGACAGCGTGGCAAATACAGTAGAAGAGGAACTGTTTATACCATCCACCCACTCTTACGAAGTGCTGAAATCAGAACTGGGACAGCTGATGTATGAAAATGAAAGTGGAATGTTCTACATTATGATGGGTGGGACACTGTATGAGATTAATCTTGCTACTACCAAAGAAAAGGAAGTAGTCAGCGGATTTGAAACAGGAAATTATGCGGTATCAGAGAATAACCAGTTTGTTGCTTATATTGCAGATGGCAACAGTGACAGCGGTTCGAAAATTACTGTTCTGAATCTGGAGAATTCGAAAAGCTTTGAAGTGGCAGCGGCAGCAGGAACGTATATCCGGCCACTGGCATTTATGGAAGATGATTTTATCTATGGCGAGGCGGATGACAGTGATGTGTATACAGATTCTGCCGGAAATGTACAGTTCCCGATGAATCATATTTATATTGTAGATACGGATGATGAAGAACACGGAGTGTTAAAAGATTACCATAAGGATGGATATTATGTGGCATCTGTAGAAGTTGTGGATTATACTATTTATCTGAACCGGGAACAGTATAACGGTATGGCTTATGTCCCGGCGGAACAGGATACAATTATGAATCGTGAGGGAGATTCTGCAGAAGTAGTCAGCATTCACAGTACGGTAACGGAACGAAAACAGACGCAGCTGCAGCTGCAATTATTACAGGAAGAAGAGATAAGCTCGGATCGTCTGCTGACTCCGAAGCGGATTGTATTGGAGTCGCCGAGAAATGTGAATCTGAAAGAACCGGAAGAGACAGATTATTATTATGCTTATTCTGCCGGAAGAGTAGTGCTGGCAACGGATAATGCGGCAAAAGCCATTGCAGTGGCAAATGATAATGTGGGCGTTGTGGTAGGAAGCAGACAGCAGTATATCTGGAAGAGGGCAAGAAAATCTTCCCAGTCACCACTGACGATTACAATAGGTGATGCAGACGCATCCGGAACAACGATAGCAAAAGCAATCAATGGTATGCTTTCGATGCAGGGATTAAATGTTGGTGTAGGAGAATTGATGACATCCGGAAATACACCAAAACAAATTTTAAAGGATACCCTGCAGGACTCTGTAGTCATTGATTTGACTGGAAGTGATCTGGATGCAGTGTTATATTATGTCAATCTGGGAACACCGGTATTTGCCATGAGTAGTGGAAGTGAAGCTGTATTAATTACAGGCTATGATAATGCAGGAGTCTATGTTTATAATCCGGCAACCGGTGCAACAGAGAAGATGTCAATGACGGATGCACAGAATGTATTTGATGCAGCAGGTAATGTATATTTTGCTTATATGAAAATGGCAGAATAGGGATACGGGCAGAGACAGGCGTGAATAAAGCGTAAAAAACATATAAAATTGCCTAAAAAAAGCCGAAGTTTCTTGGCAGTTTCGGTATTAGTGCTGTATTTTCACAAAGTCTATTGCAAAATCTGTTCGTGTAGGATATATTAATTTTTGTACGAATTGTACTACTTAGAAGCGAGGAAGATAACATGAGTAGAAAAGAAGTTACAGTTTCAAACGTTTCAAAAAAACATGATAATCCAATTGCAGAGTTGGTTCAGGTTGCCTGCCGGTTTGACAGCAATATTACTCTGGAAAGTGATAACCGTAAAATTAATGCCAAGAGCATCATGGGAATTATGGCATTTAATCCGTCCAAAGGAATGACGGTTAACATTGTTGCAGAGGGGAATGATGAAGAAGAAGCTCTTTTAGCAATGGAGAAGTTTTTAGTGTGTGATTAATTTTCAGGGAGGGAATTATAATGCAGAAGAGACCAGTTGAGAAAGCAGCCGAAGTAAAGGCAGCAGTAAAAGCTACAGAGACAAAGGCAGTAGTTAAGGCAGAAGAGGTTAAGGCAGAAGCAAAAGAAGTTGTAGCGAAGAAAGCAGAAACCGTAGTAAAGAAAGCAGAAGAGACAGTTAAGAAGGCAGAAGAGACAGCAAAGAAAGCAGAGACAACTGTAAAAGCAGCAGCAAAGACTACCGCAAAGAAAGCAACCAAGAAAGCAGCGGCTAAGAAAACTGCCAAGGCAGAGAAGAAAGAACTTGTACCGGAAGTATTTGTTCAGTTTGATGGTAATGAAGATGTTGTTGCAAACGTGATTGAGAGAGCAAAAGAAGCTTTCACAGCAGACGGACACAGGGCATCCAGCATCAAGTCTTTAAAGGTTTATTTAAAACCGGAAGAATATGCAGCATACTATGTTATAAACGATACATATGCAGGCAAGGTTAACTTATTCTAGTTTTATTTTGCTCATGATATTAAAATGGCTTCGGAATTCCGAAGCCATTTTTGCTACCGTTATTTATTTCTTTTTCTGATTAGCTTTATATTTCTTTATAAGCTTCTGGATGCGTTCATTTGGATCTAAGAGCTCACTGATAGAAGCATCATGATTCAATGTATCGATAATATAAGCAATATATTTGCTCATGTCACAGTTGATATAATATGGACGGCTTAAAAGCTCCGGAGTCTGATAAGTCAGGTTGGTGGTAACTACACGGTAGATAGTTCCATCTTCTACAGCTTTATCGAATTTTTCCAGACCATTGGTGAAAAGTCCGAAGGTTGCAACAACAAAGATTCTGTTTGCTTTTCTCTTTTTTAATTCGGTTGCAACGTCAATCATGCTTTCTCCGGAAGAAATCATATCATCGATAATCAGAACATCTTTTCCTTCTACGGAAGAACCTAAAAATTCATGTGCGACAATAGGGTTACGTCCGTCAACAATTCTGCTGTAATCACGGCGTTTGTAGAACATACCCATATCCAGACCAAGTACACTGGAAAGATAAATTGCACGTCCGGTACCACCCTCATCCGGGCTGATAATCATCATGTGGTCAGAATCAATCTGTAAGTCAGGAACGTTCTTGCAGATACCTTTGATAAACTGGTATGCAGGCTGAACAGTTTCAAAACCACCCTTTAAAGGAATTGCATTCTGGACACGAGGATCATGTGCATCAAATGTAATAATGTTGTCAACGCCCATGGCAACCAGTTCCTGTAAAGCCAGTGCACAGTCCAAAGATTCCCTGGTGCTTCTTCTATGCTGGCGGCTTTCATAAAGGAATGGGATGATAACAGTAATTCTTCTTGCCTTGCCGCCAATTGCAGCAATAATTCTCTTTAAATCCTGGTAATGATCGTCTGGGGACATATGGTTTGTCTGACCACACAGAGAATAAGTAAGGCTGTAGTTGGTAACATCAACCATAAGATAAAGGTCATAACCACGAACAGTTTCTTTGATCATTCCCTTTGCCTCGCCTGAACCAAAACGAGGGGTAACAGCTTCGATGATATAAGAATCACGTTTGTAGCCCATAAAAGCTGCATCATTCTGGTGCTGATGCTGTCTTTCGTCTCTCCATTTGACAAGGTATTTGTCAACTTTTTCTCCTAATTCCTGGCAGCTCTGTAATGGAATAATTCCAAGAGAACCAGTAGGAAGGGTTTCTAAGTTTCTTTCACTGTTTGACATGAATAGGTTCCTCCATAGAAATAATTTATCTTATATAGTTCAATAGATATAGCATCTAATTGAATGCGTAATTAATGTAGCTTTTTCTTAAGACGGATATCGTCTCCAAAAAGCTTGATCATCGTATAGCTGCTGAAGATGCGGGAGCAGATACGCTCGGAATATACATCAGCAAGCTGGTCGATACTTAAATTCGTAGAAATCAATGTTGATTTCTGACGCAGCATACGTTCGTTCAGACACAGGAAAAGCCGGGATGCCGTAAAGGAGTTGGCAAGTTCGGTTCCAAGGTCATCAATGATTAAAAGATCACAGTCGAAGATATTCTGTCCGGCAGCAGAAGCTGCAGCGTCCTTCTGGAAAGTGTCCTTTTCAAATATATCAAATAATTGGAAGGCTGTAAAATAAATAACGGAATGTCCTTTATCTAAAAGCTCTTTGGCAACGCAGTTTGAAAGAAAAGTCTTACCAACACCGGTTGCTCCATAGAAAAAGAGATTTTCAAAAGAGGTATCAAAATGCTCGATAAAGGACTTGCAGTCTGCAACAGCTTTTTTTACAGTATCATAAGCAGATAATCCGGTTGTGGGATTTATCTGCTCTTTGGAATAGTATGCATAAGAGAAATTCGAAAAATTCTCTTTGGCTAAAATATCTTTTACATTAGACTGCGTATAGACTAAATCAATGGCAGCCTGTACAAAACAATGACAGCGTTCATTCCCAATATAACCGGTATCCTTACAGTCCTTACAGGTGTAAACCGGTTCCAGATAATCAGCCGGATAACCCAGAGAAGCAATCAGATTCTGTTTCTCCCTGCGAAGAGCAGCAAGCTGTTCTTTTAATGAAGAGAGAACAGAGGAATCTTCTGCTCCATCATCAGATAAAAGCTGTTTTGCACTTGCTACTGAGATGGAAGAAATCTCGTTGTCTATTTCTGTAAGGCGCGGACATTTTCCGTAGACTTCCTGAATGCGTTCATCCAGAAGATGCTGATTGTGAAACTGTCTGGCATTATATTGCCGGATTAAAGTATCGTATTGTGAATTATTAAGAGACATGAAATGCTCCTTTAGTATTCCTGAAAAAGTGTCTTAATTATTTAAGAGCTGTTTTTCAAGCTGTTCAAAATTATAGGTACGCTGTGAAAAATTGTTAAACCGGTTGGCGGCAGTCTTGTTTACGGTGACATTGCGGGAAGAAGATGCCTTGCTTTTTTTATAAGCAGTGTCTAATATAGCAATATCCTCTAAATGGTGGATATTACATTTATGCCAGTTCTCTAAGATGGTATCGGCATACTGGAAGCTTGGCTGATTTGTCGCCTGCAGTGTCCGTTTGCATGCCTCGGAAATGATATCCAGTGTAAATCCAAACTGGCTGGTCCATTTATCTACCAGTTCAAGTTCGTATTCGGCCAGCTTTCTGCCGCTGATTCCAAATGCCTTCATGACACCATAATGTGTCTGCTTATAGGCACTGGAAGAACGTCTGGCATCTTCCGCGGTACGGATAGAAGAAGCAGACCAGGAAAGGGCAATCTTGTCCATATAGCGGATGCTCTTATGACCGTTGTCCACACAGGATTCTACCAGATATTCAATCAGGTCTGTGGAGAATTTCAATTCATCTGACCAGTAAAGAATGGTTTCATAATCCTTGATGGACAAAGGATGTCCGATATAGCGTTCAATAATGAATAATAAATCGCTGGAAGCCTCATCATTCTGGAAAGACAGAATCTGGTCTTTGGTATAGGATGGACGGATATCTACAGAAGATGCTTCCGTAGGCTTTTCTGCATGTTCAGAATCCTGCGTAACCACAGAAACAGGCTCACACAGGCAGATGCCGGTAAGCTGTTCGCCGGAATTATATTCTAACTGGAGTAAGTGTTTTTTCTCCCAGTATTTTAAGGCACGTTTAATATCCTTTTCTGTATGGTCGAATTTATCAGCCATCTTAGAAATGGAAAAATTCTCAGCTGCGTTGATGCAGCGGAGTAAATATAAATAAATTTTTACAAATTCTCCATTGGCATCTGCCATATACTCATCAATAAAGGTATTGGATACGCAGGTAACCGTGGATTTGCTTTTCGTATGTAATGTTATGTCTGTCATAAGAACTCCCTCTTTCACCGACCACATTATAGCATATGAATCTAAAATTGAGAAGTCTTATTTTAACCAAAAATCCAGTAAAATCAAGGGTTTCCACATTTGCACAGAATTGTGAATAATGTGGATAACTTTTTTTTGAAAGTGCATTATGGTAACTGAAATGGGAGCAGTTTGGCGGTTAATACAGATAGAATGGCGATTTTCAAAAATACATTATGTAAACAAAAAAATCCACATCCATAATTCACAAAAATGTGAATTACGATGTGGATAATGTGGATAACTACTGTTGGAGAAGGTGTTCGCCTATAAGATACACGTCTCCGGCTCCCATAGTTATCAACAAATCATTGTTTATGCATTTTTCTGATAAAAATTTTTCAATCTCATCAAAAGACGGGAAATAATAACTTTCCTGACCGTTTTTCTGAAGCTCTGCCAAAAGGTCTTTGGAAGAAATCCCAATCGTATTTTTCTCTCTGGCGGCATAGATGTCTGCAAGGACTACAATATCTGCCATGGAAAGCACCCGGGCAAAATCACTTAAGAATGCCTTGGTTCTGGAATAGGTGTGTGGCTGGAAAACGCAGATAATCCGTCCGTGTGGATAATTCCGGGCTGCGGTTAATGTGGCAGCCACTTCGGTCGGATGATGTGCATAATCATCAATAACGGTGATACCGTTCTTTGTTCCTTTGTATTCAAAACGACGTTTGGTGCCGCCAAACTGAAGCAGTCCCTTTTTGATAACATCCAAAGGAAGACCGAGATTTAAGCAAAGCGCAATGGCAGCCAGTGAATTGGAGACATTATGCTTGCCTGGAACACTTAAGGAAACGGTTCCTAAGTCTTCGGTTTTGTGCATCAGAGTATATGTGCCGCAGGCATGGTCATTATAAGTAATATTTTTAGCATAAAAGTCATCGTTTTCGCATAAACCATAAGTAGTGACGCTACAGGACAAATTGTTGGTAATCTGATCTAAAGCTGCAATCTGGCCGTTGATGATTAATACACCATCATGTGCAGTATTTCCGGCAAATTCATGGAAAGAACGGCGGATATCATCGATATCTTTGAAGAAGTCGAGATGCTCAGCTTCCACACTGGTGATGATACTGTATTTCGGATGAAAATGCAGGAAACTGTTGGTATATTCGCAGGCCTCGGTAATGAATACTTCTGAACCACCTACGCGGATATTTCCACCGATTGCTTCTAAGATACCACCAACACTGATTGTAGGGTCAGCCTTTGCAACAAGAAGAATCTGTGAAATCATGGATGTGGTAGTGGTTTTTCCATGGGTACCGGCAACTGCAATGGATTTCTCATAGTTATCCATAATCTGTCCAAGCAGTTCTGCACGGGAAAGCATTGGAATACCGGCATCTACGGCTGCTTTAAATTCCTCATTGTCCTCGCGGATGGCAGCAGTATAGACAACCAGTGCAGGACGGATGGATAAGTTAGATGCTTTCTGGCCAATGTAAATGGTTGCGCCTTTTTGGGCAAGGCTGTCGGTAAGTGCAGACTGCTTTGCATCAGAACCGGAAATGGTAAAACCTTCTTCCAGCAAGATTTCTGCAAGACCACTCATACTGATACCACCAATACCGATAAAATGTACATGAATAGGTTCTTCAAAATTTAATGAATACATAATTCTTTACCTGCCTGACTTATAATTTCGTTTCTTGAGAAAAGATTTCTTCCTAATATTATAACCATATGCAGGGAATTTGCAAATCTATTTTGTCTGTCAGGAAAAAAGAATGCAAAATAATGGAGGTGATTTTGTAAAAATGACAAGAAATGTTCAAAAATTGTCTAAAATGACTAAAATATGCGAAAAAAGATAAAATAATTATACAGAATGCTGTACAACATATGGGCAGTGTGTTATACTTTTGTTATACCAAAATGACCTGATTTTATGACGAGAGGTGAATGACGTGATTAAGAAAGAAATGATAGCCATGCTTTTGGCGGGCGGACAAGGAAGCCGTCTTGGAGTATTAACTTCCGGTGTAGCAAAGCCTGCAGTCGCATTTGGAGGAAAGTATCGTATTATCGACTTTCCATTGAGCAACTGCATCAACTCAGGTATTGATACCGTCGGAGTGCTGACACAGTATCAGCCATTGAGATTAAACAGACATATTGGAATTGGAATTCCGTGGGACTTAGACCGTAATAACGGAGGAGTAACGGTTCTTCCTCCATATGAGAGAAGTGATAACAGTGAATGGTATACTGGTACAGCAAATGCGATTTACCAGAATCTGAAATATATGGAGACTTATAATCCGGATTATGTGCTGATTTTATCAGGCGACCATATTTATAAGATGGATTATGAAGTAATGCTTGATTTCCATAAGGAAAATAATGCAGACGTAACAATTGCAGCAATGCCTGTTCCAATAGAAGAAGCAAGCCGTTTTGGTGTGGTTATAACAGACGAAAATAAAAAAATTAAAGAGTTCGAGGAAAAACCGGAACATCCGAGAAGCAACCTCGCATCCATGGGAATATACATATTCAACTGGAAAGTATTGCGTGACAGCTTAATTGCTATGAAGGATCAGAGTAATTGTGACTTCGGAAAGCATATTATTCCGTACTGCCATGAGAATGGAAAGCGTTTATTTGCTTATGAATTCAATGGTTACTGGAAGGATGTTGGAACACTTTCCTCCTATTGGGAAGCAAATATGGAATTGATTGATCTGATTCCGGAATTTAACCTTTATGAAGAATACTGGAAGATTTATACCAAGAGCGATAATGTAGCTCCGCAGTATCTTGCAGCAGAGTCCAAGGTTGATACCAGCATTATCGGAGAAGGTGCTGAAATTTATGGAGAAGTGCAGAATTCTGTAATTGGTGCAGGAGTCCGGATTGAAAAGGGTGCGGTGGTACACAATTCCATTATCATGAAAGAATGTGTGATTGGAGAGAATACTGTGGTGGAGAAATCCATTATTGCAGATAAGACCATTGTTGGAGCAAACTGCCACTTAGGCGTAGGCGAGTATGCACCAAGCACATTGAATGAAAAAGTATATGCATCTGATCTGGTTACTATCGGAGAAGATTCTGTAATACCAGACGGAGTTTCAATTGGAAAAAATACAGCGATTTCCGGAGTAACGGAACCGTCAGATTATCCAGATGGAATGTTAGCAGGCGGTGGAGCTATTATTAAGGAAGGTGACAGAATATGAAGGCATTAGGATTAATTTTAGCAGGTGGAAACAATCATCGTATGCAGGAACTTTCCAGCAAGCGTGCAATTGCAGCAATGCCAATCGGCGGAAGCTACCGATGCATTGATTTTGCATTGAGTAATATGAGCAACTCACATGTTCAGACCGTTGCAGTGCTGACTCAGTATAATGCACGTTCTTTAAATGAACATTTAAGTTCATCCAAATGGTGGGATTTTGGAAGAAAACAGGGAGGTCTTTATACCTTCACTCCTACCGTAACCGCTGACAACAGCTGGTGGTACAGAGGAACTGCAGATGCAATGTACCAGAACATTGATTTCTTGAAAAAACGTCATGAGCCATATGTAATTATTACAGGTGGTGATTGTGTATACAAGCTGGATTACAATAAGGTATTGGATTACCATATTGAGAAGAAAGCTGATATAACTGTTGTGTGCAAGGATATGCCGGAAGGCGCAGATATCAGCCGCTTTGGTGTAATCCGCATGAATGAAGAATCCAGAATCACAGAGTTTGAAGAGAAACCTATGGTATCCAGCTCTAATACAATTTCTACCGGTATTTATATCATCCGCAGAAGACAGCTGATTGAAATGTTAGAGCGGAGCGGTCAGGAAGACAGATGGGATTTCGTTACAGATATTCTGATTCGTTATAAGAATATGAAACGAATTTATGGATATAAAATGGAAGATTACTGGAGCAATATTGCAACAGTAGATTCATATTACAATACCAATATGGATTTCCTGAAACCGGAAGTGAGAAATTACTTCTTCCGTGAGACACCGCATATCTATTCGAAAGTAGATGATTATCCACCAGCAAAATACAATGCAGGTTCTGATGTGAAGAACAGCCTGATTTCCAGTGGATGTATCATCAACAGTAAAATAGAAAATTCTGTATTGTTTAAAAATGTGTTTGTAGGAAAGAATTGTGTAATCAAGAATTCCATTATTCTCAATGACGTATATATTGGAGATAATACGCATATTGAAAACTGTATCGTGGAAAGCCGTGGAACGCTGAAAGCCAACACGTATTATTGCGGTGACGACGGAGTAAAGGTTGTACTTGAACGCAATGACAGATATGCACTGTAGGCAGAAGACTTAAGAGAAAGGCGTGAAGGGGGTAACATAATGCAGATTACAGATGTAAGAATACGTAAAGTTGAAAAAGAAGGTAAAATGAAAGCTGTGGTATCCATTACCATAGATGAAGAATTTGTTGTACATGATATCAAGGTGATTGACGGAGAGAAGGGACTCTTCATTGCAATGCCAAGCCGCAAGGCTGCTGATGGGGAATACAGAGACATTGCACATCCAATTAACTCAGATACCAGAAATAAGATACAGCAGATTATTTTAGAAAAGTACGAAAGTGAAATCGCAGCTGAGGAGGCGTAACACGTACATAGAATAAGGAAGACGAGCAGGCTGTCACAGAAATGTGGCAGCCTGTTTTTCACACTTCTTTTTTTGAACAATTGATAGAATGAAGTATAAATATGCCGTGGGACAAATGAGAAAGCATGAAAAAGACTGTTAGGAGCACTTGGAATTTCGGGCGAAAACAGACAACGCCGGCACAGGGAAGTGCCGGCGAGGCGCAAGCAACATGGATGTTGATTTGCGCCGGTTGTCAGAACTGATAAAAATTTTTTTCAAAATTCTTAGTGCTCCTTATAGTCTTTTTCGCTTTTCCATTTGCCCCACGGCAGATTTACATTGTCATCTATTTCATATTGTGGAAAAAAGGATGACAAATTTCTAGGAAAGAAGTATACTAAAATATAACAGTATTTTTGGCAGAAAGCCGGAGAGGAATAAAGAGGATAAAAATATGGAAGCATTAAAAGCGGTAATATTGGCAGCTGGAAAGGGAACCAGAATGCAGTCAGACCTTCCGAAAGTAGTGCATACAATAGACGGAAAGTGTCTGGTAGATTATGTAATTGAAGCGGCAGAAGGAGCAGGAGCGGAGGATATCTGTCTGGTGGTAGGCTATAAGCATGAAGAGGTAGAGAATACCATTTCACATAAAGATGATGTAACATTTGTACTGCAGGAGCAGCAGCTTGGAACTGGTCATGCGGTAAAATGTGCCAAGGATTTTCTGGGAAAAGAAGGACATACACTGATTCTTTTTGGAGATGCGCCACTGATTACATCTGCAACCTTAAAGCAGCTTTTGAAGCATCATATCCAGCATAAAAATGCAGTAACCGTATTGTCAGCAACGATAGATGACCCGACCGGATACGGAAGAATTATCCGCAATGAATCTGGAGAATTTATAAAGAGCGTAGAACATAAGGATGCAAACGAAGAAGAGTTGAAATCTCATGAGATTAATTCCGGAATGTATGTATTTAATACCTGGGAATTATCACAGGCATTGGATAAGATTCAGCCGAATAACGCACAGGGTGAATATTATCTGCCGGATACGCTTACGATATTAAAGGAAAAAGGACTTCGTGTAGATGCATTTGCACTGGAAAGCCCGGAAGACATCAATGGAGTAAATGACCAGAAGCAGTTAGAATCAGCTGCAGAAATCATCAGAAGAAGGAAGAAAGAATGTACATTATAGCGGGACTTGGAAATCCTGGAAAGAAATATGAACATACCAGACATAATGTTGGCTTTGATGTCATGGATGTACTGGCAGAAAAATATAATATAAGGATGGACGAAAAAAAGTATAAAGCAATCTGCGGCAAAGGAATGATCGGAAGTGAAAAAGTTGTTCTGGTGAAGCCACAGACTTTTATGAACTTAAGCGGAGAAAGCATCGCTGAAGCAGTAAATTTCTATAAAGTGGATCCGGCCAGTGAACTGTTAGTGATTTTTGATGATATCAGCCTGGCACCGGGAAGAATACGGATTCGTAAAAAAGGCAGTGCCGGCGGACACAATGGAATTAAAAATATCATTGCGCAGGTGGGAACAGAGCAGTTTGCTAGGATCAAGGTAGGTGTCGGTGAGAAACCACAGGGCTGGGATTTGGCAGACCATGTCCTTGGTCATATGGATAAGGCAGACCGGAAACTGGCAGAGGAAGCATTTTTAGATGCGGTATCTGCGGTAGAACTGATTGTCGATGGAAAAATCGAACAGGCAATGAATGACTATAATTAAAGGAAGAACATTATGAATGTATTTTTGCAGCCCCTTTCGGAACTGGAAGAATTGCAAAATGCCTTAAAGCAGCTAAAGAGCAATCAAGGTATCGTTCAGATATCCGGATGCATGGATGCGCAGAAGGCACATATGGTATTTGCGGCGAACGATGGTTTTAGAAATAAAATCATCGTTACTTTTAACGAACAAAAAGCAAGGGAAATCTTAGAAGATTATCGTTTTTTCGACAGGGAGACTCTCTATTTCCCGGCGAAGGATATTTTATTTTATCAGTCGGATATCAGAAGTAATCAGCTTACCGGAGAGAGGATTGCCCTGTTAAAACGTTTATCCGAAAAGAAGCCGGTTACAGTGGTATTGACTTTTGACGGACTGATGAACCGGATGGCAGGACTTGAAGCCTTTAAAGAAGCGGTGCGTACTTATAAGGTGGAAGACGAATTAGACTTTGAAGCAGAGACAAAGCGGCTTTTGCAGATGGGGTATGTGCGCAATTATCAGGTGGAAATGCCGGGAGAATTTGCGGTGCGTGGAGGAATCCTTGATATATATCCTCTGACGGAAGAAAATCCGCTGCGTATTGAAATGTGGGGAGATACCATTGATTCCCTGCGAAGCTTTGAGGCGGAGAGCCAGCGTTCCATAGAGAATTTGGAAGAAATTACGTTGTATCCTGCAACGGAACTGGTGCTGACGGAAGAACGGAAGCAGGCAGGCTTGAAGAAAATTCGACAGGAAGCGGTAAAGGCAGAAAAGAAGTTCCGCGACCAGATGAAAAATGAAGAAGGCCATCGCATCAAACAGACGGCGGCTGCTTTGGAAGAAGAGATAGAAGAATTAGGTGGTGCAGCTAATTTGGACAGCAGCCTTGCATATTTCTTCCCGGAGGCGGTAAGCCTTTTGGATTATTTTGGCAAAGACGAGACTCTTTTAGTCCTGGATGAACCTGCCCGGCTGATGGAAAAGGGCAGAGTGACAGAGCAGGAATTTGAAGAGAGCATGAAGCAGCGCTTGGAGAAGGGTTATATCCTGCCGGGACAGGCAGAAACGCTCTTTACCGGAAAGGAAATTACTGCGAAGATGCAGAGTTTCCACGGACTTGCACTGGCAGCACTGGATATGAAGGTGCGGGAGTTAGACATTACGAACCGTTACCATATTCAGGTGCAGGGTGTGAATTCCTATAATAACAGCTTTGCAACGCTGGTGAAGGATTTAAAGAATTATAAGAAAAACGGATACCGGGTCGTTGTATTATCCGCATCTAAGACAAGGGCAGAGCATCTGGCGAAGGATTTACAGGAAGAAGAGGTAAGCTGTTATTATGCCAAAGATTTTGAACGGGAATTGCAGCCGGGAGAAATCTTAACTGCCTATGGAAAAGTAAAACGTGGATACGAATACCCGCTGATTAAATTTGCGGTTATCACAGAAAGTGATATATTCGGGCAGGAAAAGAAGAAACGGAAGAAACACCGCCTCTATGAGGGAGAAAAGATACAGAGCTTTCGTGACCTTCATGTAGGTGATTATGTGGTACATGAAAATCACGGCCTTGGCATTTATCGTGGAATCGAGAAAATCGAAGTCGATAAAAAAGTCAAGGACTATATCAAGATTGAATATGCCAAGGGAGGCAATCTTTATATTCTTGCAACCCAGCTGGAACTGATTCAGAAATATGCCGGTTCCGATGCCAAGAAACCGAAGTTAAACCGGCTGGGCAGCCCGGACTGGGATAAGACAAAAACCAGAGTGCGTGGTGCGGTAAAAGAAATTGCCCACGAACTGGTGGAACTCTATGCTGTCCGGCAGAACAAAGAAGGCTATGTCTATGGTCCGGATACTGTATGGCAGAAGGAATTTGAAGAGATGTTTCCATTTGAGGAGACAGAAGATCAGGAACTTGCCATTGAAGCAACCAAGAAGGACATGGAAAGTACCAAGATTATGGATCGTCTGATTTGCGGAGACGTAGGATATGGCAAGACGGAGGTGGCAATCCGTGCTGCCTTTAAGGCGGTGCAGGAGGGAAAACAGGTAGTTTATTTAGTACCGACCACAATCCTGGCGCAGCAGCACTATAATACCTTTGCCCAGCGGATGAAAGATTTCCCGGTAAGAGTAGATTTGCTTTGCCGTTTCCGCAGCCCAAAAGAGCAGAAGAAAACCATCGAAGATTTGAAAAAAGGCATGGTGGATATTATTATCGGAACCCACAGAGTGCTTTCTGAGGATGTGAAATTTAAGGATTTGGGACTTCTCATTATCGATGAGGAGCAGCGTTTTGGTGTGGCTCATAAAGAGAAAATCAAGCAGATGAAAAAGGATGTGGATGTGCTGACTTTAACGGCAACACCAATTCCAAGGACATTGCATATGAGCCTTATCGGAATCCGCGATATGAGTGTTTTAGAGGAGCCGCCGATGGATCGTGTGGCAATCCAGACTTATGTCATGGAATATAATGAAGAAATGGTGCGGGAGGCAATCTGCCGGGAATTAGCAAGAGACGGACAGGTTTATTATGTATTTAACCGGGTAAACCAGATTGCAGAAATGGCAGCGAAAATTTCAGAACTGGTGCCGGATGCTAATGTGGCATTTGCCCACGGACAGATGAAGGAACGGGAACTTGAGGATATTATGTATCAGTTTATCAACGGAGAGATTGATGTGCTGGTATCTACAACGATTATCGAGACGGGGCTTGATATTTCCAATGTAAATACCATGATTATTCATGATGCGGATAATATGGGACTGTCACAGCTCTATCAGCTTCGCGGAAGAGTAGGGCGTTCCAATCGGACGGCATATGCGTTCTTAATGTACCGCCGGGATAAAATGTTAAAAGAAATCGCAGAGAAACGTCTGGCTGCAATCAAGGAATATACAGACTTAGGAAGCGGCTTTAAGATTGCCATGCGGGATTTGGAAATCCGTGGAGCCGGAAACCTGCTGGGTGCCCAGCAGAGCGGACACATGGAGGCAGTCGGTTATGACCTTTACTGCAAGATGCTCAATGAGGCTGTCAAACAGGAGAAGGGAATCGGAGTGGAAGAAAGCTTCGATACAACAGTAGATGTGGAAATGGATGCATTTATCCCACCGTCCTATATTCCAAACGAGACACAGAAGCTGGATATTTATAAACGAATTGCAGCCATTGAAAATGATTCAGAAAGTGATGAGATGCTTGATGAGCTGACAGACCGTTTTGGAGACCCGCCAAAATCAGTAACAAACCTTCTTTCCATTGCATTGATAAAAGTGCTGGCGCATCAGGCGTATATGAAGGAAGTGGTAGAGCGTGGCAATACAGTGCGCTTTGTCATGTATGAAAAAGCTGCGGTGAATCCGGCAAAAATACCGGAACTTCTGTCAAAATATGATCATGCGTTGAAATTTATACCAGATCAGAAAGGACCGTATTTTGTGCTGAACCGGGGAACCAACAGCCGGACAGTATCAGGCAGCAGTATCGACTATATCCGCCAGTTTGTGTTGGATGTGCAGACGATTCTAGTAGAAAAAACCATAAAAAAGGATGCTTAACTGCATAAAAATCTTGCGGCATGTACGAAAAAGCACTATAATAGAACGATGATAAATATTTTGGAGGAACGTGATATGAGATTTAAGAAATTCACAGCACTTGCATTGGCGGTTGTTACTGCAGCTTCCGTAGCTATGACAGGATGTGGCAGCAGAATCGATGAAGATGCAGTTGTTGCTACATTAGGAGATAAAGAGATTTCACTTGGACTTGCCAACTTTATGGCACAGTATACAGCAGTATCCTATGACAGCTATATTACCATGGGATATGCTAAGGAAAATATGTGGTCACAGGATTTATCCGGAAACGGTAAGACTATGCAGGATAATGTAAAAGATGGAATCCTGACACAGATTCAGACCAATTATCTCTTGGAAGACCATATGAAAGACTATGGTGTGGAAATAACGGATGAGGAGCTTTCTGATATTGATACTGCAGCACAGCAGTTCATGGATGACAATAGCAAGGAAGCAATCAGGACCATGGGTGCCAAGAAAGAATATGTAGCAGAAATGCTTCGACTGAACCTGATTCAGAAGAAGATGCATAATGCAATCATTGCAACTGTAGATACCGAAGTTTCTGATGAAGAAGCGGCACAGAGAACATTCAGTTATATCAAGGTTTCTACCGAGGCACATTATGATGACAGCAAGAATTATGTGGAATATACCGATGATGAGAAGGCAGAATTAGAAAAAACTGCAGAGAAAATCGCAGAAGAAGCGAAAACTGATTTTGATGCAGCAGCAACAGACAACGGATATACTGTAAGCACTTATTCATACGGCAGTGATGAAATCGGTGAAGATGGAACAGCAACAGGAAGTATGGATGCATCCATTATTACAGCAGCAGATGCGTTAAAAGAGGGAGAAGTTTCTTCCATGATTTCCGTAGATGGAAAAGGATATTATGTTATCCGCTTAGACAGTGAATTTGACCGTGATGCAACCGACAAAGAGAAAGAAACAATTGTTTCCCAGCGTCAGTCCGATAAATATACTGAAGTATGCGACAGCTACAAGGAAGAAAAAGAATGGACGGTAAATGATGATGTATGGGCAGCTGTTAATTTTGATAAGCTCTATACCATCAAGAAAACAGATACAGAAACAGAATCTGTAAGTGAGACAGAGACAGCATCAGAGGCAGCAACAGAATAATTGCAGAAATTATAAAGTGACAAGAATATAGAGAAGCAGAAAATTTATTTTTCTGCTTCTTTTCTATCACATAGATACAGGAGTATGGAATGAAAGACAATATCGTATTAATCGGAATGCCGGGCGTAGGAAAAAGTACTGTAGGTGTCGTATTGGCGAAGGCATTAGGCTATAATTTTGTGGATGCAGATTTAGTCATCCAGCAGCAGACTGGAAAGCTTTTGTGTGAGCTGATTGCAGAGCATGGAACAGAAGGATTTCTTGAGATTGAGGATGAGGTAAACAGCAGCATAGAAGGACATAAAGCAGTCATTGCCACAGGAGGCAGTGCAGTATATTGTGCAAATGCCATGGAGCATTATAAAGAAATTGCAACCGTACTTTATCTGAGTGTATCTTATGAGACATTAGAAGAGCGTCTTGGTGATTTGAAAAACCGCGGTGTGGTATTGAATGATGGCCAGACGCTGAAAGATTTGTATGATGAGAGAACTGCATACTATGAAAAATATGCGGATGTAACAGTAAACGAAGAGGGATTGTCAATTCGTGAAACAATTGATGCAGTAAAAGAAAAACTCGGGATGGAATAAAAGATGCAGATACCAGGGAATGCACAGGAACCTGTGAAGATGCAGGAATCAGATAAAATGAAGAAGTCAGATAAGATGCAGGAGCAGAAAAAGAAATCAACAACTTTAAATAGAATTGGAAAAGTCGATAAAAAGATTCGTATCCGCATGTGGGCAGCAGGCATATTTTTCGTCTGTCTGGTACTGGTGGTACTTTTGCAGAAATTTTCACTGGGACAGAATTATTTTGTGGTAACCGTAAATAATAAAGTGGTAGGCTGTGTCAGCAGCAAGACAGATGTGGAAAAGGCAGTACACGAAAGCCGGCGGCAAATGGCAAAAGAGAGTGAAGGCTATCTGATGCAGGAGATTTCTTATGAGACAACAGAAAGCCATAAGCCATTTCAGAAACTGTTAAGTGAAACTGCATTAAAAGAAAAGATTACAAAGGAGCTTAAGAAAGAAAATTCTGGAGAAATCTTTGCATATACGGTAAGTGCCGGTGAAAACCAGCTTTCTTTTGCAACTTTAGATGAAGTAGAAACGTTTTTAGGATGTTTGAAGGAAGAACAGGATACGGACAATCAGTTTGAGGTAGAGTTCAAAAAGGAAACAGATCATCAGGAGGGAATGCTTCTTGCAAACTTAAAAGAGGCAGGCGTTTCAGAAAAAACAGAAGATTCTGCGGATGCCGGTATTGTGCAGCAGCTTGGAATCTATCTTTCCGATGCACAGGAGAATCCCGGGGAAAATAATTATGAAACCGGAATTCTTTCGATGGAATTTGCACAGGATGTGGAAGTGTTCACCAATCTGGTAGCAGCGGACACTCTGACGGATATAGATGCCGCAGTGGAAGAAGTAACAAAAGAGAAAGAAACGAATAAAATATATGAGATACAGCCGGGAGACTGTCTGTCGGTTATTGCACAGGAGCATGATACATCAGTGGCAGCAATTATAGCACTCAATGGATTGTCCGGGGAAGATGCAGTAATCAGTGCCGGTGAAGAACTGATTCTGTCGGTGCCTCAGCCGGACATCAGCTTACGGATCAGCGAAGGCGTAGTATATGAAGAGGATTATACCGCAGAGCCGGAGATTGTACCAAATGATTCCTGGTATACGACCGACGAAGTGGTGCTTGCAGAGGGAACTACCGGACATCGCGAGGTTAATATGGTGGTGACAACAGAGAATGGAATTGAGACGGAGCGGAGTATGATCCACCAGACCATACTGACAGAGTCAACGTCGGCAGTTATTGAGCGTGGAACCAAGATACCGCCGACTTACATTAAACCGCTGATTGGCGGAAGAGTTTCTTCCGGTTTTGGAAGAAGATGGGGCAGAATGCATAAAGGAATTGACTGGGCATGTCCGACCGGAACCAAGGTATTTGCATCCAGCAATGGTGTAGTAGTCAGTGCCGGCTATGTTTCCGGATATGGCAACTGCGTCTTAATCAGCCATCCGGATGGAAGAATGACACGTTATGCACATAACAGTAAATTACTGGTAAAAGCAGGGCAGAGCGTATCACAGGGTGAAGTGATTGCATTAAGCGGAAGTACGGGACGTTCTACAGGTCCGCATGTGCATTTTGAGATATTAATTAATGGTTCCCAGGTAAATCCGGTGAACTATCTGAATTAATTTCGATTTACAAGTCAGTGAATATATAATATAATAATACTATTGTAGATAATTCTTTTGAGGTACGAGAAATACTTGACAAAAGAGGAAATAAGTTACTATAATATTTTGTTTGTAATTTTGTAGGGAATCTAAGCATAGAGGTGCGAGATGGAACAGTATGTGATTAAAGGTGGAAATCCTTTGGTTGGCGAAGTTGAGATTGGTGGAGCTAAGAATGCTGCACTGGGAATTCTTGCGGCAGCAATTATGACGGATGAGACCGTAATAATAGATAATTTACCAAACGTTCGTGATATTAATGTGTTATTAAGTGCCATGGAGGGAATTGGTGCTAAGATAGAGCGTCTTGGAGAACATAAGGTAAAGATTAATGGTTCACTGATTCATGATTTGAGCGTGGACTATGAATATATTAATAAAATCAGAGCTTCTTACTATCTGTTAGGAGCATTACTTGGCAAATATAAGAAAGCAGAAGTGGCTTTTCCGGGTGGCTGTGCAATCGGAACCCGTCCGATTGACCTTCATCTGAAAGGTTTTCGCGCGTTAGGAGCCGATGTTGATATTCAGCATGGGTTAATTTCTGCTACTGCAGAACATCTGGTGGGAAACCATATTTATTTAGATAAAGTTTCTGTAGGAGCAACCATTAACATTATGATGGCGGCATCCATGGCAGAGGGAAAGACGATTATTGAAAATGCAGCTAAGGAGCCACATGTCGTAGACGTAGCAAACTTCTTAAACAGCATGGGAGCAAATATCCGTGGTGCAGGAACAGATGTCATCCGTATTGTGGGTGTAGAGAAGCTTCATAAAACAGAATATTCTATTATTCCGGATCAGATTGAAGCAGGAACTTTTATGTTTGCAGCGGCTGCAACCAAAGGTGATGTAACTGTTAAAAATGTTATTCCCAAGCATTTAGAGGCAACCACAGCAAAATTAATTGAAATTGGTTGTGAAGTGGAAGAATTTGATGATGCAGTACGTGTGGTATCCAGCAAGCCATTGCATCATACCCAGGTAACTACTTTACCGTATCCTGGCTTTCCAACAGATATGCAGCCACAGATGTCGGTGCTTTTAGCATTAGCAGAAGGAACAAGTACCGTAACGGAGAGTATTTTTGAAAACCGTTTCAAATATGTAGATGAACTGACCCGTATGGGTGCACAGGTGAAAGTAGAGAGCAATATTGCAATTATTACCGGTGTTGAAAAATTCACAGGTGCAAGAGTCAGTGCTCCGGATTTAAGAGCAGGTGCAGCCCTTGTAATTGCAGGTCTTGCAGCAGAAGGCATCACCATTGTAGATGATATTTATTATATTGAACGTGGATATGAACATTTTGAAGAGAAATTAGCTTCCCTTGGTGCAATGATTGAAAAGGTAAGTTCCGAGAAAGAAATCCAGAAATTCACATTGAAAGTATCATAAGATAAGAGCATCACAATATAGAAAGTTTTGAATATAAATACTAATATGAATATTGCAATGAGACAGAAGTGTTAAAAAGCGTTATCATAACCAAAAAAAGATATCTGATAAATATGCTGCAAATGAGGCATAGTTATCAGATATCTTTTTTACGCGAGTAGCGAGAAAAATCGCATGCTTGCATGCAGATTTGACGAGCACCGCAATAACTCGAGAAACTCGCAAAGCGTGTTTCTCGTAGTTTATATGATTGCTTTGATATATAAAGGACTTTTCTCAAGGTCAATACAGGCTCCATCATCTAACTGAACCAGTGGCTTGGAAAGACGACGATGATTCAATAAAACAATGCGGGCGGAAGTACCATCACTTAACATAACCCGGTTGTTCTGGTATGCATTGGCAATATTCTCTAAGAAGGTCAGAATATACTTTGGCTTATATTTCTGCAGACCGTCTTTTTCAAATTCGGCGATTACCTCAAACGGACAAAGGGGAGCACGATAGGAGCGTGCTGCTGTCATGGCATCGTAAACATCGGCAATTGCAATGATGAGTGCATAGTCATCGATTTCTTCCATGGTAAGCCCCATTGGATAACCGGAACCATCGCAACGTTCATGGTGCATGAGAGCTGCCTTTTTAATATGGGAATTTAATGGCTGGGATTTTAAAATATCGTAGCCATATTTCGGATGATTACGAATCATCTGGAATTCTTCATCTGTTAATTTTCCGTCTTTATTTAAGACCTCATCCGGAATTTTTGTCTTACCGATGTCATGAAGCAGACCGGCAAGGGTGAGAGTGTCTAATTCTTCATTGGAAAAATGCAGCCATTTTCCGATAATACGGGAGATGATGGCAACATTCAGACTGTGTGCATAGGTGCTGTCGTTGACCTGACGCATATTATGTAACATATCAAAGACATCCAGAGTGGTCTGCTTTGGATTTACTAAAGAAATGGTCTTTGATAAAAGCTCTTCTTTGTTTACGGTTCCTCCATCGGAAAGATAAGCATCAAAACAGTTCTTTAAATCCTGGGAACGCAGGGTGAAATCTACCTGAAAACGCTGGAATTCCGGAGAACTTTTGAGCTTCTGTGAGTAAGAAGCATCAGAAACCGGACTTGGTGCAGAAACAGGGTTTTTGGCAGGAAAATATGCCGGATCTTTTGGCGTTTCCATTGGAGTAGCGACCTGTTTATTTTCTGTAATCTGCACACTGGCGATGCCATAAAATTCCAGTCTGGAAATCAGGGTACGCGTAAGTTCTACATTCGGATTAATAATAAGCTGTCCACGCTTGGTGCGGACAGGAATTGCTGTAACCATACCTGGTAACAAATCTTTTGTCTGATATTCTTTCATGCATGTGGTCCTCATTCTGGATGGATTTTATAATTATGATAGAACAAATCACAATTATATTCCTATTTAAGTATATTCTTTTTGCTAAAAATGTCAATCTTAACAGTAAAAATCGGCAAAATTTGTCAAAAGGATACAAAAAGTAATAAGGAATGTTTTCTCTGTTGATGAGAAAATATGGTGCTTGACATTTCGATATAATAGGTGTATTCTCTCCCATAGAGATTTGAAAATTCAATATTGTAATTTCTCTTATTCAGAGTGATGGAGATACATAGGATCAATGAAGTCACGGCAACCCCACAACATAAGGAAGGTGCCAACCTGAGCGAGCAAGTCGAACAATAAGAGGATTTGATTATCTTTACCGTTATCGGGTCCGCTTATAATGTAAGCGGTTTTTTTATTTTACGCGAGCAGCGAAAAAAGGTCTGGAAGAAAGAGGAGCCAAGCGCATCCACCAGATACTTAATAAGGGAATCAACAAAACGAGAGGAGAAAACGATGGAAAAAAGATTATTCACATCAGAGTCCGTAACAGAAGGACATCCAGACAAAATGTGTGATGCGATTTCAGATGCAATTCTTGACGCATGTATGGCAGAGGATCCAATGAGCCGTGTTGCCTGTGAGACAGCAAGCTGTACCGGATTTGTACTTGTAACAGGAGAGATTACTACAAAGGCAAAATTAGACATTCCTGCAATTGTAAGAAATACTGTAAATGAAATCGGTTATGACCATGCAGAAACCGGATTTGACGGACATACCTGTGCTGTTATGGTAGCATTAGACCAGCAGTCACCGGATATTGCAATGGGTGTTGACAAGGCTTTGGAAGCAAAAGAAAATAAAATGACCGATGAGGAGATTGAAGCAATCGGTGCCGGAGATCAGGGTATGATGTTTGGTTATGCAACCAACGAGACACCGGAATATATGCCATATCCGATTTCTTTAGCTCACAAACTGGCATTACAGTTAACCAAAGTTCGTAAAGATGGTACTTTAAAATACTTAAGACCAGACGGAAAATCACAGGTTTCTGTAGAGTATGATGAGGCTGGAAAACCAAAGAGATTAGAGGCAGTTGTACTTTCTACACAGCATGACGAGGATGTAACTCAGGAACAGATTCATGAGGATATTAAGAAATATGTTTTTGACCCAGTCCTTCCAAAGGAATTAGTTGATGAGAATACTAAATTTTTCATCAACCCAACCGGACGTTTCGTAATCGGTGGACCACACGGTGATGCAGGTCTTACCGGACGTAAAATTATCGTAGATACATACGGTGGATACGCCCGTCACGGCGGCGGAGCATTCTCCGGTAAGGATTGCACCAAGGTTGACCGTTCAGCAGCATATGCAGCACGTTACGTTGCTAAGAACTTAGTAGCAGCAGGTCTTGCAGAGCGTTGTGAGATTCAGTTATCTTATGCAATCGGTGTAGCACAGCCTACTTCTGTTATGGTTGATACTTTTGGTACCGGAAAAGTTTCTGATGAGAAATTAGTAGAAATTATCCGTGAGAACTTTGACCTTCGTCCGGCAGGAATTATCAAGATGCTTGATTTACGCAGACCGATTTATCGCCCGACAGCAGCATATGGTCACTTTGGAAGAACCGATGTTGCACTTCCATGGGAAGCGTTGGACAAAGTTGATGAATTAAAGAAACACTTATAATATTGGAATAGATTCCAGAATAGTATAAAGAAGAAAGACCTCTTTTCGGAAAAGATTTATTTCTTAAGGGAAATGATTGAAATGCCGGAAAGAGGTCTTTTAGCATTTACGCGAGTAGCGAGAAAAATCGCATGCTTGCATGCAGATTTGGCGAGCACCGCGATAACTCGAGAAACTCGCAAAGCGTGTTTCTCGTAGTTTTAATGAGAAAACCAGCAAAGAGTTTTGGGTGGTTGGAAAATAATTTATAAATTCTTTAGAATAATTCTCAGAATTTTCATGGGAAAAGAGACTGCATGTGGTATACTATGATTATGAAAAACTGGAGGCTTGAGAATGAAACTAAGGACAAAGCTGATTATATCATTTTGTATTATCATATTTGTGCCGGTGACATTGGCCGCGTTGGCAATGTGCGGATTCCGTTATTTTCAGTTAAGAGATATTGCCAACACCTATCAGGTGGAAGATGGAAATATTAGTTATCTGACCAATACGGTGCAGATGTGGAACCGGGTGACAAAGGACAGTTGTCAGAAGTTACTGGATACAGCGGAAAGCGACCCGGACAAATTCCTGGACATGAAATATTTAATGCAGGTTAATGAGACTCTGCAGGGGAAAAACTCCTACCTGATTGTCATGAGGGATAATGAAGAAGTCTATGTGGGAACGAATGATTTGAATACAGTTCCGGAAAATCTGCCGGATTACATGGATACAAAGACAGGGGGAGAGACCGGCTATTTCATTGACAGTGATAAACAGGAAATGATTAAGCGGATTGACTTTGATTTTTCGGATGGTTCGGAAGGAACGTTGTTTGTAATTACCTCTATTAAATCACTTGTGCCGGAAATGAAGGAACTTCTGATAGATATTATTATTTCTGTGTTATTGATACTTTTGTTGACGGCAGGTATGCTTACCATATGGAATTACCGGAGCATCATTACTCCGATTAAGAAGTTAGAGATGGCAACCCAGAATATCAAAGAGGGAAACCTTGATTTTACTTTGGAAATAGACAGCAATGATGAAATTGGCGAGCTGTGCCAGAACTTCGAAGAGATGCGGCAGAGACTGAAAGATTCTGCAGAAGAGAAGCTGGCATCAGAGAAAGAAAACCGTGTTTTAATCAGTAATATTGCCCACGATTTAAAGACCCCGATTACTGCTGTGAAAGGTTATTCGGAAGGTCTGATGGATGGTGTGGCAGATACGCCGGAAAAAAGGGATAAATATATCAAGACCATTTATAATAAAGCCAATGAGATGGATTTACTATTAAATGAGCTGACACTTTATTCAAAGATTGATACTAATCGAATTCCATATAATTTTAGCAAGATAAATGTAATGGAATATTTCGATGACTGCGTAGAAGAAATCGGCCTGGATTTAGAGGCAAAAAATATCGGTTTATCGTATTTTAATTACGCTGGGGATGATGTGCAGATTATTGCAGACCCGGAGCAGTTAAAGCGTGTCATTCATAATATTATTAATAATTCCATCAAATATCTGGATAAGCCGAAGGGCTTTATCAATATTCGTGTAAAGGATGTGGGTGATTTTATCCAGGTAGAGATAGAGGATAATGGAAAAGGAATTGCAAAGAAAGACCTGCCATATATCTTTGACCGGTTCTTCCGGGCAGATACTTCAAGAAATTCTGCAACCGGCGGAAGCGGTATCGGTTTATCCATTGTCCGCAAAATTATTGAAGACCATGGCGGAAAGATATGGGCAACCAGTAAAGAAGAAACAGGTACAATCATGTATTTTGTACTGAGAAAATATCAGGAGGTTCCAAATGAGTAAAGTATTGATTATTGAAGATGAGGTTTCAATTGCAGAACTGGAGAAGGATTATTTAGAGTTAAGCGGTTTCGATGTCGAAATCGAAAGTGATGGAGCAAGGGGCTTGGAGAAAGCACTGGCATCTGATTTTGACATGTATATCTTAGACCTGATGCTTCCGGGCATGGACGGATTCGAGATCTGCAAACGTATTCGTGAAGTAAAGAATACACCGATTCTTATGGTATCTGCCAAGAAGGACGATATTGACAAGATTCGCGGTCTGGGACTGGGTGCAGATGATTATATCACAAAACCATTCTCCCCAAGCGAGCTGGTAGCAAGAGTAAAGGCACACCTTGCCCGTTATGAAAGACTGATTGGCAGCAATGTGCAGGAAAATGATATTATTGAGATTCGTGGAATCAAGATTGATAAGACAGCCCGCCGCGTCTGGGTAAATGGCGAGGAAAAAGCATTTACCACAAAGGAATTTGATTTACTGGTATTCTTAGCACAGAATCCGAATCATGTATTTACCAAGGAAGAACTGTTTAAAGAAATCTGGGATATGGAATCCGTTGGTGATATCGCAACCGTAACGGTACATATCAAAAAGATTCGTGAAAAGATTGAAATGGATACCGCAAAGCCTCAGTATATCGAGACAATCTGGGGGGTAGGATACAGATTTAAATTATAGAATGTGTAGCCCCAGATTGTCTATAGATGCGCATGCGCGCGTCAGCCAGCAAAGCTGTCTGAGCTGGGGGGTAGGTTACAGATTTAAATTATAAATGGTCTGGTAGCAGCTAATCCGGTGGCATTGTTATTTGCTTTACTTATTGCGGCAGCTATTATTGTTGACTTTGTATGTATTAAAATTTATGTAAAAACAAATTCAGCTTTATTTTTACAATTAGAAAATGCACAGGAGATGCAGGAAAAAGTATATGTATAAGATTGCAGAACATATTTTATATGAGGATGACAAGCTGCTTGTCTGTGTAAAACCGGCAGGGATTGCAGTGCAGACGAAGCGTATGGGCGAGCAGGATATGGAGAGCCTGCTTCGGAATTATCTTGCTGCAAAAGGAGAGACTCCCTTTATTGGAATCATCCATCGCTTAGACCAGCCGGTGGAAGGTGTAATGGTCTTTGGAAAGACCAAAGAAGCTACAGCAGAGCTGAACCGGCAGATGCAGAAAAATGGTTTTGGAAAATATTATCTGACAGTGGTATATGGAAAAGCAGAACCGAAAGAAGGACAGCTTATTGACTTTCTTAAGAAGGATGGCAGAAGTAATACTTCTTCTGTCGTAAAACAGGGAACCGCAGATGCAAAGCGGGCGGCGTTAACCTATCGGGTGCTTCAATATAGTACGCTTGATGATAGAGATGATAGAGATGGCAGAGATGGTAAAGCTGCTTCAGGAGCGGGTACAGCGGATGGAACATCGGAAAAAACTGAAACTGCGGAAGAAATCAGTCTTCTTGAAGTAAAATTAGAAACCGGGCGGCATCACCAGATCCGTGTGCAGATGTCGCATCATGGCTGGCCATTGGTGGGAGATAGAAAGTATGGAAGGAAGAATGAAAGTCTGCCGGGAATGAGGTCGATTCCACTGGCACTTTGTTCTTATCGGCTGGAATTTCTGCATCCCACAAGCAAAAAGAAGATGCAGTTTCAGATAACACCGGAAGGTCAGGCATTTCATTTATTTTCAGATTTATAATACATAAAAAAGTCCGGGATGCCACATACTGATGGTATGACTGGGAAAACAAGACAACTTATAAAAAAGATTATATATTTAGCAGGGATTACAGTTGCAGTATATTTGGGAATGCGTTTCGCACTGCCGATTGTAATTCCTTTTTTACTAGCAATCCTTATTGCAAGAATATTATGTAAACCAGTAGCTTTTCTGTCAGAGAAAATAAAGCTTCCCAAAGGAATTGTAAGTACGGCTGCAGTGCTGTTGCTGCTGGCAGTGATTTTTCTGCCGATGGGCTATCTTGTATACAAGGGAATCTGCGAACTTGCATCACTGATAACGAATTATCCGGCATTATTTGGAAAAGCAGATACACTCTGGTGCAGTTGTTGTGAGCGGGTTGCGGAAATCACCGGCATGAAAACAGAGACAATGGTGCAGTGGGGAAAAAACTGCGCGGCATATGTCAGCAGTCAGGCAGAAACGAAGCTGATTCCGGCAATGATGAATGGCTCGCTGGCATCTTTGCGGGGACTGGCAGCATTCTTTGGCATCTGCATTGTAACTGTTGTGGCGGCAGTACTGATACTCTGTGATTATGATAATCTGGTGCAGCGTTGGAGAAAAAGCAGCTTTTATTCCTGGGGCGGACGGATATTTCAAAATATGTGTCATGCCGGTGGAACATATCTTAAGGCACAGCTTATTATATTGGCATTAATCAGTGGCGTATGTATAGCAGGTCTGTTCCTTACCGGAAATTCGTATGCCATTCTGGCGGGAGTGCTGATTGGCATGAGTGATGCACTGCCTTTTATTGGCACAGGACTTGTCTTTATACCATGGCTGATTATCGATTTATTTCGTGGAAAGTATTTTGCGGCAGTGATATATGGTATACTGTTTATATTGAGTACCTTTATCCGGGAATTTATGGAGCCAAGGCTCATGGGAAGAGGGCTGGGCGTGCATCCTCTGGCGGTTATTATCAGTATTTATGCAGGACTGAAAATATATGGAACTGCCGGTGTTATTTTAGGCCCGCTTTCCGGATTTTTAATCTGGGAAATTTATCGCAGTATCTGTGGAAGAGAGGAAAAAGAGATAACATGAAAATTGTGTGCATTTATGGACAGAATCATAAGGGTTCCACCTATCATATTGCAAAAATCCCATGGGATAATCCCATGGGATTTTTAAAAGTTACGTAGTTATTTGTTGCTTCTTCTCCAGATATGCATTTTCTCTGCATCTGCGATTAATTCATCACGGAAGTCCGGATGTGCGACAGAGATAATTGCTTCACATTTCTGCCAGGTAGAAAGTCCCTTTAAGTTGACTTTACCATATTCTGTTACCAGATAGTGGATGTTGGCACGGGTATCAGTTACGATAGATCCTGGATCTAAGGTAGGAAGGATACGGGATTTTAACTGACCATCTCTGGTTGTAAAGGTAGAAGAACAGCAGATGAAGCTCTTACCACCATTAGAAAGGTATGCACCCAGAACGAAGTCTAACTGTCCGCCAGCACCACTGATGTGTTTGATTCCAGCAGACTCTGCATTTACCTGACCGTAGAGGTCTACATTTACTGCATTGTTAATGGAAATAAAGTTATCCAGTGCGGAAATGGAACGGATATCATTGGTATAGCTTACCGGAGCACTCATAAGTTCCGGGTTTTCATCTAAGTAGTCATACATTTTCTGAGTTCCTGCACCGAAACCATATGTCTGACGGAAACGGTCGATGTTTTTCTTGGAACCGTTGATTTTTCCTGCTCTTGCAATATCAACGAATGCATCAACGTACATTTCGGTATGTACACCTAAATCTTTCAAATCAGATTCTGCAATCATGGAACCAACAGCATTTGGCATTCCACCGATACCAAGCTGGAGACATGCACCATTTGGAATCTCATCTACGATTAATTTTGCAACTGCCTGATCGATTTCAGTAGCAGCTCCGCCACCGCCTAATTCACCGATAGCCGGATTCTCGCCTTCTACGATGAAATCAACATCGGAAATATGGATGCTGTTTTCAAATCCGCCTAAGCAGCGAGGCATATTTTTATTTACTTCAACGATAACTTTCTTGGAAGTCTCGCAAACTGCCATCATATGAGAGGCGTTTGGTCCAAAGTTGAAATATCCATGTTTGTCCATTGGAGCAACCTGGAACATTGCTACATCATCCGGAGTAGCGGAGTCACGATAGTATCTTGGAAGCTCGGAATAACGGATTGGAGCGTAGTAAGAAAAACCACGGTTGATATATTTACGCTCGATTCCGGACATATGCCAGGAGTTCCAGGTAAAGTGTTCGCCGGCATCTTCACGTTCGAAGACAGCTAACGGTTTTAACAGAATACCACCTCTTAAGTTGACATCCTTTAATTCATCCGTACGTTTTGCAAGGGCTTTATCCAGTGCATCCGGAGTTCCAGTACACCATCCATAATCTACCCAGTCACCGGATTTGATGACTTTGACAGCCTCATCTGCGGAGACTAATTTCTGTTTATATTCCTGTGTGTAATCCATGAAAAACCTCCTGTATATTTTGTTTGTTAAATTATTATCATAGTACCACTTCGTACATGATTATTCAAGTCGAAGGGACTAAGAATTATCATCTGGGAGCTGCCATTGTCTGGCTGCATTTCTATATTCTTCCGCCTGGGCTGCATTTCCGGATTTTTCATAGCAGTCAGCCAGTCCGTTCAGCGGAATATTTCCACTGGTATGGACATCAAGAATGCTGGCAGTTTCAAAGGCTGCGTTGTAGTACCACATGGCTGCTTCATCATAATCTTCTGCGTCAAAAAAATAATTTCCCAATTCGCAGCAGATTTCTGCACAAGGGGTAGTAATCATATCCTTCAGTGCCAGCTTGAAAAATTCATTGACATTTCCGGTAATCCGGTAGCAGCGGCTTAAGATACAGCCGGCTTCCTTGCGGGCATCCCCAGAAGCGGTTTCATCCTGCAGGGTAGCAAGAAATACTTTTGCGGCGGCAATGAAATCTTCTTTCTCCCCGGTCATGAGGAGCTCTTTGGCATACATCCGGTGCAATTTTTCGGAAAGCCGTCCGTCCCGGTCAAATGCCAGTAAGAAGCCTTTGAAATCACGGCTGCTGTGCAGGGACTGCGGAAGATGCGTAATAGCAATATCACTGTCAAAGACAACCGGGTCTAAGCGCACCGTTTCGTGAATCGGGTCAATCCAGGTAAAGGTACGGAGTCTCCGGTAGAGCTTCGGACGGTATTCTTCTTTAAAGTTAAGCACCGTATTAAATTCATTTTTGGTCACATATTTCATCTGTACAATTTCGACCTCCGGAACCATGGCTTCTTTTAAAAGCCGGAACTGTTCCCGGTTCTCATCATCTAAGACTTCATCTGCATCTGCGGTATAAATGTATTCCATGGAAGCTTTGGAAAAAGCAAAATTTCTGGCATCTGCAAAGTCATCCTTCCAGATATAGTCATAGATTTTATCGGTATAGCGGGCAGCAATTTCCCTGGTGCGGTCGCAAGAGCCGGTATCCACGATAATGATTTCATCCATCAGACCGGCGAGTGAATCCAGACAGCGGGAGAGAACCTGCTCCTCGTTTTTTACAATCATGCAAAGGCTTATTGTTATCATCAAATTATCTCCTTTCGCAAGCACCTATACAAACATATTTATTATCGCATATTTCAGGGAAAAAGTATATCAGTAGGGACAGAATTTATTTGACAGAGCCGGCACTGGTGTCTATGATGAAATGAGACAAGAATGAGAAGAAAAGCGAAAGCTTGAGAAAAGGATGAAAGCAATGGAAACAAAAGAAAAATTCATGCAGAAAACCATAGTAGTCTGGCTGGGAGCATTAGTGTGCTGCCTGTTGTGGGGCAGTGCATTTCCGTGCATTAAAATCGGCTATCAGATGATGCACATTGCATCGGATGAGGTGGCGTCTCAGATTCTGTATGCTGGCTATCGGTTTACGCTGGCAGGAATTTTAACAATATTATTGGGAAGTATTGGAAGCAGACGGTTTCTGCGTCCGACAAAGGGCTCCATTGGAAAAGTTTTTAAATTAAGCAGTCTGCAGACTGTGGGACAGTACCTGCTTTTCTATATCGGACTGGCGCACACCTCCGGGGTAAAAGCATCCATCATCGAAGCGTTAAATGTATTCGTGGCAATTCTGGTAGCAAGTCTTTTATTCCATCAGGAAAAATTATCGGCGCGGAAAATAGCAGGCTGTATCATTGGATTTGCAGGCGTGGCACTGGTAAATATGGGAAGCAGCGGATTTGATATTCATATGAGCGTGACCGGAGAAGGATTTATTTTCCTGTCAACGGTAGCGTATGCATTTTCTTCCGTGTTGTTAAAGTGGTATTCCAAATCCGAAAATCCTGTCATGCTGAGTGGATACCAGTTCCTGGTGGGTGGAATTATTATGGCATTGTGCGGCTTTGCAGCAGGTGGACGGTTGAGCGGATTTACGGCGTCATCCTTTGGACTGCTGTTTTACATGGCATGCATTTCTGCCGTCGCATACACGCTGTGGGGCATTTTATTAAAATACAATCCGATTTCCCGTGTAGCGGTATTTGGATTTATGAACCCGGTGTTTGGTGTGATTCTTTCCGCATGGCTTCTGGGAGAAAAAGAGCAGGCAGCAGGCATCAAAAGTGTGATTGCCCTGATACTGGTATGCATTGGTATATTTGTGGTAAATTATAAGAAAGAGGTTACGAAGGAGGACTAACATGAGTGCAGTTGTAACATTGAAAAAAGGCGAAGGAAGAATGGTAAAATCCGGTGGCATGTGGATTTTCGATAATGAAATAGAAAGTGTCATGGGAACATTTGAAAACGGAGATCTGGTGCTGGTACACGATTTTGACGGATATCCGATGGGCATTGGATTTATCAACCGCAATTCCAAAATCCGGGTGCGCCTTTTCAGCAGAAAAGAAGATACAGTTATTGATGAAGCATTTTTCCGGACACGATTGCAGCAGGCATGGGAATACCGGAAAAAGACGGTAGACACCTCATCCTGTCGCGTGGTATTTGGAGAGGCAGATTTCCTGCCGGGACTGGTTATTGATAAGTTTTCGGATGTGCTGGTAGTGCAGTCCTTAGCACTTGGCATCGACCGTTACAAAGAGCTTATTGTAAAGCTTTTAAAGGAAATTTTGGCAGAGGATGGCATTACAATCCGCGGCGTATATGAGCGGAGTGATGCAAAAGTCCGCAAGCAGGAAGGAATGGAGCTTAAGAAGGGCTTTATCGGAGAAGCATTTGATACCAATGTGGAAATTGTAGAAAATGGTGTGCATTATATCGTAGATGTAAAGGATGGTCAGAAGACCGGATTTTTCTTAGACCAGAAATACAACCGTCTTGCCATTCAGAAATTATGTGAGGATGCAAGAGTGTTAGACTGCTTTACCCATACCGGCTCCTTTGCATTAAATGCCGGAATTGCCGGAGCAAAAGAAGTCACCGGAGTGGATGCTTCGGAACTTGCCGTACATCAGGCAGAAGAAAATGCAGCATTGAACGGTCTTTCCGGCACGGTAAAATTCCTGTGCAGGGATGTTTTTGAACTGCTGCCGGAATTAGAGGAAGCAGGCGAAAAGTATGATGTGGTAATCTTAGACCCACCGGCATTTACCAAGTCCAGAAATTCTGTTAAAAATGCCATCAAGGGCTATCGTGAGATTAACCTTCGTGCCATGAAGCTTGTGAAAAATGGCGGATTTCTTGCAACCTGCTCCTGCTCCCATTTTATGACGTATGAGTTGTTTACCAAGACAATCGGACAGGCAGCCCACAGCGTCCACAAGCGTCTGCGTCAGGTGGAATTCCGCACCCAGGCACCGGATCATCCGATTCTCTGGGCGGCGGACGAATCCTATTATCTGAAGTTCTATGTGTTCCAGGTTGTTGATGAGATGTAAAAATTTTGAAAGTGGCAGGTCCTAAGTGGATTGCCACTTTTTTTGTGTGTAAAAACACATTGATTCGTACGGAAAAAAGTAATATAATACATTAAAAGACACGATGATATTTTAAAGAAGGGAGAGAGCACACACATGAAGCGTAAAATAACTGCTAAATTATATGAATGGAAAAATATGAAAAAAGGCAGAATGCCGTTACTTATTTATGGTGCAAGACAAGTTGGAAAAACGTTTGAAATGCGTGAATTTGGAGCATTATATTATAAAAATACAGTCTATGTAAATTTTGAAACGGACGAAAGAATTGGGAAGTATTTTGATACAGATATTCATGCAGATTATATCATCGCCATATTAGAAAAATATTATCAGGTAAAGATTGTACCGGAAAATACGCTCATTATTTTTGACGAGATACAGATGTGTGAAAGAGCATTAACTTCTTTAAAATATTTTTCAGAAGAGACACCGGAATACCATGTAATAGCTGCCGGAAGTCTGCTGGGTGTAGCAGTCAACCGTGAAAAATATTCATTTCCGGTAGGAAAAGTTCAGATGGTTACCATGTACCCGATGGATTTGGAAGAGGTATTGTGGGCTAAGGGAAAGCAGATGCTTTCGGATACCATACGGGAACATTATGAAAATAATCAGCCGTTAGATGAGATATTGCACGAGGAAGCTTTGCAGGAATTTTATCATTATTGCGTCGTGGGAGGAATGCCGGCAGCAGTAAAGGCAGACCTTGCAAAAGACAGTCCATTGGAGCAGACGGAAATTCGTCAGATGCTGTTAAATTCTTATATTGCAGACATGACAAAATATGCAAATCAGACGGACACCGTGCGTATTTTTGAAGCGTATGATTCCCTGCCGGCACAGTTGGCAAAAGATGCAAAAAAATTTCAATACAAGCTGATAAAATCAGGAGCACGGGCATCTCAATATGGAGATGCAATTGATTGGCTGATTCGGGCTGGAATTGTGAATAAATGCATGAAGTGCAGTCAGGGATTTTATCCGGTTGCGGCATATCAGGATGTAAGTGCATTCAAATTATATTACAGTGATATGGGTATTATGTCTGCAAGAATAGGAATGACGTTGGAAGCATTACAAAGCATGGAAACAGAGCATTTTCGTGGCATACTGACAGAAAACTATGTTGCAATTGCTTTGAAAACAAATGGTTATGATCTTCATTATTGGGAGTCTGATAATACGGCGGAAGTGGATTTCCTGATACAAAAAGAAAGTCACGTTATTCCGGTAGAGTGTAAGGCTGGTAACCATGTAAAAGCCAAAAGCATGATGGTTTATATGGAAAAATATAATCCTTCGTATGCAATCCGGATTTCAACAAGAAATTTTGGGATGGCAAAAGGAATAAAATCAGTTCCGCTATATAGTGTATTTTGCATCTAAAGTTTTAGTTGCCTTATCGTACAGCAACAGTAAGTTGCTTTTCCAAAACTGAATTTACCGGTATGATATGGATAAAGGAGGTAGCAACGATGGAGACAAAAAATATTATTCTGGAACTTCGTACACAAAGAGGAATGTCCCAGAATGAGCTGACGGAACATATACCTATAACGATATGGATGAATTAATCGACATATGCGTTAAAAACATGGTAAGCGATGATTTTACAGAGGAGCAGGCGCGCATATATGAAAGAAATGCTCCCAAAGTTAGATTATTGGAAAAGATATGATGAACTTAGCGACAATGGAGAGTTTGAGGAGTTTAAGAAACAGCTAATAAAGGAAATAAATGAACTTCACATAGACGGGCTTCCTAAGGTTGAAAAATTAAATGCACTGGTAGGAAAATATGTGAATTTAGAGTATACACTTCCGAATGGAAAAAAGGTAAAATTTCTGGATGACCAGAAGACATATCTTGGAAACCAGCTAGAATCCGAATTTGGCGGTGAAAGATGCTTTGGCATTCTTGCAAATATGGATTTTATCCTGGTATGCACCTATGAGGAAAATGGCGAAAATCCGGAATTACTTCTTTACAAAAAGAGATGATTGCAGTTTGACTGAAAAAATTAAATAGTGTGAAATGCTGAAGGAACGTCGGTACAGCCTGTATCGGCGCTTTTGTGTATTTGTAAGAAGCTGCAAGTAGCAGGCTCGGCAGGTGCCATTATTTCGCATTTTATTTTAATTCATTTATGAAAATATTTCTGCAATAACCATAGAAAAAGGCTGCTAAATGCGTTAAACTAAAAAATAGTATAGTATTTGAAAAAATAAGGAACGGTACAGGAAATGAGAAAGTCAGAAGAGAACAATAAATTTAGAAAAAAGGAAAATGCAAAAAAGCAGCATGGTTCGAAATCGGAACGTCCGGAAAAGCACATCTGCCCACCGGGAGAATGTGATCTTGCAAAAAAATGTGGCGGCTGCCAGTATCAGGGAATGGATTATGAAAAGCAGCTTAACAAGAAACATCGGGAAGTAAAAGAACTTTTAGGCAGCTTTGGAAAAGTGGAGCCGGTTATCGGGATGCAGGAGCCATTTCATTATCGGAACAAGGTCAATGCTACGTTTCAGCGGTTGAAAAACGGAACAGTGATTTCCGGGGCATATCAGCAGGGAACACATTCGGTGGTAAAGATTGATGAATGCCAGATTGAGGATAAAATTGCAGACAGCATCATTTATGATATTCGTGGAATGCTTCACTCCTTTAAAATAAAAGTATATGACGAGGATAGTGGATATGGATTACTGCGCCATGTTCTGGTAAGAAGAGGCTTCCGTACCGGCGAAGTTATGGTTGTTCTGGTGCTGGCATCACCAATTCTGCCGTCAAAAAATAATTTTGTAAAAGCACTTCGTGATAAGCATCCGGAGGTTACAACGGTGGTGGTAAATGTGAACGACCGGCGCACCAGCGTTGTCTTAGGTGAGCGGAATATTACTATTTATGGAAAAGGATTTATTGAGGACGAGCTGTGCGGACTTCGTTTCCGCATTTCTCCATCTTCATTCTATCAGGTGAATCCGGTGCAGACAGAAATCCTTTATGGCAAAGCCATTGAGTTTGCCGGACTGACCGGAAAAGAAAAGGTAATTGATGCGTATTGCGGCATTGGTACCATTGGCATGGCAGCAGCAGGCAAAGCCGGCTCTGTCATTGGTGTGGAAGTGAACCGTGATGCGGTGCGTGATGCCGTGACCAATGCGAAGCGCAATAACATGAAAAACATCACATTTTACAATGAGGACGCCGGAGAATTCATGGTCAAGATGGCAGCACAGGGCGAGACTGCCGATGTGGTATTCATGGATCCGCCTCGTGCCGGAAGTGATGAGGCATTCTTATCCTCACTGCTACAGCTTTCTCCAAAGCGTGTGGTCTATATTTCCTGCAATCCAGTCACCCAGGCACGGGACCTGAAGTATCTTATAAGCCACGGCTATCGGGTGGAGCGGTGCCAGCCGGTGGATATGTTCCCGTGGACGTATCATATAGAAAATATTGTGGCATTGGTGCAGAAAATTCGATAATGACAGTATATATTGCAGATTTCTGCGTGCGTGCTGTGGGGATACGAGTGATTTGTTGGCTCAGTATTTGCTGGATAAGGATATCAAAGCAGATTATGTCTGCGGAACGTATTGGGGAAAAACAGATGAGAATAGAAAAGCCGCTTTATGATTAAATACGTCTGGACATGGGTGTGAATTATAATAAGTCCAAGAAAGAGAACCCAGAGGTGAAACAGTGTCCACAGGAGAAGGTGGAGTATATTAAGGATTCGTTGAGGTATTTTAAATTGATTTAGTAAAATTGATGGTATGCCACGGCAGATTATGTCGTTTCTTCTAGAAAGCCAGTAATAGCAAGGGCTTGCGGGTATGCGAGGTTAAAAAATAACACAAAAATAACACTCTTGCGGGGATGGGAGAGGCTTATTAGAAGCTAAAACTGTAGGGGTGGACATGGAACTTGAAGACAAGGAAAATGGGGATGTGATAGAGGGAGAGGATCAGCTGGGCTGGTCCTTTTTCAGTGGAGTTAAACTTGTCTGAGTAATATGCTACAAACAAATTTGTGGACTGAAAAAAACAAAATAAAAGTGCCGAAAAATACAAGACGCAAAACATTAAGCAAACGCAATAATTAAACGCAAAATATCGAATTGATTTGACTTTTTGCGTTTTGCCGAGGTATAATTTGCGTAAGATGAGGAATAATATTGCGAATGACAGGAGCTGATATATATATGAAAACTTGTAAAGAAAAGGCTTTAGAGTGGAATGTTTCTCCACGTTCCGTAAATGATATGTGCAAAAAAGGAAGAATACAGGGTGCAATAAAAGAAAAAGGATCTTGGTTAATTCCAGACGACTCTCCAAAGCCAATGGATGGAAGAGTGTCTAATGGAAAATATATCAAGAAAAATATGGTTGCGAAAGCAGAAGTTAAATCATTACCAATCGGCATCTCTGACTATGTTCGTGCGCAGGAAGAATATTACTATGTCGACAAGACGTTATTAATCAAAGAATTCTTGGATCAAAAGCCATTGGTATCTTTGTTTACGAGACCAAGGAGATTCGGAAAGACCTTGAATATGGATATGCTCAGAGTGTTCTTTGAAATATCAGATAAGAATACTAGTAAGTATTTTGCCGATAAAAATATTTGGCAATGTGGAGAAGAGTATCGTTCACATCAAGGAAAATATCCAGTCATATTCTTAACTTTTAAGGATGTTAAATTTGATACTTGGGACGCAACAATAGATAAAATAAGGGGACTACTTCAAGAAGAGTATGGAAGACATCAAGAGCTACTAAATAGTGATAAGCTCTCACAATATGAGAAGGAGTATTTTACAAAGATTATTAGCGCTACAGCTAATGAAGTGGAGCTTACTTCTTCGCTAGAAAGACTATCTAAAATGCTTGCTTCACATTATGATAAGGCTCCAGTAATCATTATTGATGAATATGATACTCCGATTCAAGAGGGATACTCTAAGGATTTCTACGATGAAATTATTAGATTCATGAGAAATTTCTTTTCAGGAGCATTTAAGGATAATAAGAATTTATCCTATGGTTTCCTAACAGGAATTTTGCGTATTGCTCAGGAAAGTATCTTTAGTGGTCTAAATAATTTAACAGTGAACTCCGTAATGGATGAAGAATACGATAGCTTTTTTGGATTTACAGAATCTGAAGTGAAAGCAATGCTCAGTTACTATGGAGTATCAGATAAAGAGGAGGAACTTAAAGACTGGTACGATGGGTATTTGTTTGGTAGCGAAGAAATATATAATCCATGGTCTGTAATCAACTATATTTCCAAGGGATGCCTTCCTCAAGCATATTGGGTAAATACAGGAAAAAATGAAATCCTTGATGATGTACTAAGAGTGGCTACAGATGATATTACAGAAAGATTATATGATCTTTTGCAAGGAGAAAGAGTAGTTGCAAGAATTGATCAAAATGTGGTGTATAGATCGCTTGCGGAGGATCCAGCAAATATTTATAGCTTATTGTTGGTTGCTGGCTATTTGAAAACTCCTAAAAAGGAACTGCAAGCAGATGGTTCATATTTATGTGAAGTATCAATTCCAAATAGAGAGATTGCAGCTGTATATAAGAGTGAAATCTTGTCACATTTCTTGCAAACTGGAGCAATTACAAGGACTACAGCAAATAAGATTGCAGAAAGTCTTTATGCCAATGATTACAAGAAGTTGCAGAGCGCTATTGGGGAATATATGGATAAATCAATTAGCTTCTTCGATGGTGGAGCTGAAGGATTTTATCATGGTTTGATGCTAGGATTAATAGCATTAATGGATAATCAGTATAAGATTAAATCGAACCGAGAATCTGGAGATGGCAGATTTGATGTTTCTTTAATTCCAAGAGAAAAAAGGTATCCTGGTATTATTTTGGAATTAAAGTGGAAAGAAAAATTAAGCGATGTTGAGCTTGAAAAATGGTCTAATGAAGCATTAAAGCAAATTGGTGAGTTGCGATACGATTCTGAAATGAAAGAGGATGGAATTACGGAAATCTTGAAGTTTGGAATTGCTTTTTCGGGGAAGAAAGTATGTGTAAGAACTGAGTAGAACAAGAATTTAGTGCAAAGGAGACGATAGTATGTTTCCAACAATTAATAAAAAAGAAACAGGTGTTAATCTTCGAAGAATTATGGATATGAGAGGAGTAAAACCAAAAGATATTCAAGAATATTTAGGGTTTGGATGTGTGCAGAGTGTTTATCGATGGTTGGATGGCGTTAGTATGCCAACAGTCGATAATGCTAACAACATATATACCAGAGTAATGGACAGTAACACACCTAAAAACAAAACTGCTGAAATTTTACACATTGAATATCTGTGGAAAAAGAGATTTCGATTATTGATGGCACCGCTTGAACAGGCATTTTATTTTTGTTAAAAAAGGAAGAGTAGGAAGATGTACCTGATGATAGTTCTGTGACACGCATGTATTATAAGTATTCGCCAGAATATGTTATCGAATATGATGGTTGCGATGATAGAGATGGATATGTTTATTATTTATTTAGTCAGACTGATAGTAGACCTCATTGGTATAATATATATGTTAAATATCATCAGACAATATTGTTTTCAATTATTGGTGTAGGATTGGATGGTGGTAGATATTTTACAAATGTTCCATGCATGGATTTTTTGTTTGATGCTTGGCATCATGAAGGGAATATTTCTTTTAAATTCTATGTCAAAGGAACGAAGGAAATGATATTACATGATTTCTTTTGTGGTTATGATAGTCATGACGCAATGTATGCAAGAGACCGGTTTGAAGAATGCATATTGATATTTGTGTCAGATACGGAGAAAGAAAATTTTTAAGACTATGCGGCTTCGAAATGGTCAAAAAGACAGGATTATTTGGATGGTGTACGATTACCATATATGGAATTGCCGGGTACATATCGGGAAGATGCATTTAAAGAGGAATACGAGAATGCACTTGTACTGAAGAAAATGTTGGACGAGTATAGAACTTATTAGTAAAAAGCAAGAAGGAGATGATGTTATTGAAAAGAAGAGCAGATTTATTAATAGACGGAAAATATAGAAGAATAACTATATGGGATGCATTAGATTGGAAACAAAATCGCCCAGATCTTTGGGAAAAATATAAAAATAACATTTATAGTATTTGTAGAAAACCGGAAAATAAGGTGAGAATGGTTTTTCAAACTGGAAAAAATGGTATACTCAAGAATAGTTATTTTAGATATTATAATGCTGATTTTGAACACAAAGGAGAAGGCAGTGAAGAATCATATAGACATGAATTATTTAAAGAATGTATCTCTAGAATTGAGCGTTTAGAAATAAGGTGGAAGGGTGGGGCTTTAACGATATATCCTGATGAAATATTGCAAGAAGAAACTATTCTTATGGAAGATGAAAGTAGACGAATTGTTGATTTACTTGTAAATTTCACGAAAGCGGATCCAGCAATTTATGTTGAGAAATGGGAAGGTCAACTTGCAATTGAAATTAATGATACTCATTCGGTAGATAGTAAAAAGATAAGCCAAATGAAACAAAAAGGACTTGCATGTTTAGAATTTACAGTAAGTAAATGGAATGTCAGAGAAAATTTTAACAATGCAGAGGATGAAGAGAAGCAAACTGTTGAAATAACAGAAAAGTTAGATGGAAAAAATGGTGGATATATTTGGGGAAAACTATTAGTAGATCCAATATCTAGGAAGTATTTTGCTACAAAATTGTATGAAGACGAAAAGAGAGAAAAAGAAAGCGCGATAGCTGAATTGAATCAGGTTAAGAAACTATATGGTCAAGTTGTTGATACTAATAAACAGTTAAGGGAGCAGATACAATTACTTGATAGGAATATTAATGCATATAAAGATAAATTATCTAGTTTTGAGACGAAATTGAGAGTTACAGAGCAGGAGAACACAGAAATAAAATCAAGTTTTTGGTACAAGCTATTTGGTAAAAAGTAAATAAAGTGGATGATATAAATAAGGAACCGGCGCATTTGTATATCTGGGATGAACCGCTGAATTACATTGATGTTTTTTCAAGAATGCAGCTTGAACCGCTGATTCTTAAATATGAGCCAACAATGCTGGTGGTAGACTATGATGTGCGGTTTCGGGAGAAGATTGCAACGAAAACAGTCTGGTTGTAAAAACACGCATTCCTGTTCGTACTCTTGAGGATTGGGAGGCTGCAAGACGGACTCCACCGGAATATATTCCAAGATTAATCGATTATCAGTTGAAATATGAGAAGTTGATGCAGGAAAAGGAAGTTAAAAATGCCGAAGAATAGAATTATCAAAGTACAAAATATACCTATTACCATAGCAGAAGCTGATATGGATGATTATATATGTATTACCGATATGGCTGCTGCTGGGAATGCATTAGAAAGTGGCATAAGATACAGCCGGGAAAAGAACTGAGCCAGGTGCAGAAGGAATACTTGGTGGATGTGATTATGACCTGGATAGAAAAAGAGTTGTCATATTATGATAGCCAAATGTGAAATTAAATGTTAAAATACCACAATAGGGTTATTACGGAGAGAGAAAGGTATTTTATAATGGTAGTTTCAATTATTGAAAAAGTGTATTCATTTTTATGGGGAGACTGGATTAAAATTCCGCTTCCGGGGGGAGGCAGTCTTGGCATTTCACTGCTGATTATTTTGTTAATTCCAACAGGAATTTATTTTACGATTCGGACAAAGTTTTTACAGATAAGACTGTTCCCGGATATGGTGCGGGCACTGGTAGCAAAGAAGGAACATAAAGACAGTCTGTCAACTTTTCAGACGCTGATTGTGTCCACGGCAACCCGTGTGGGAATGGGAAATCTGGTAGGTGTAGTTGCAGCAGTGTCGGCAGGTGGAGCCGGAGCGGTATTCTGGATGTGGATTACAGCGCTGATCGGTTCTGCTACAGCGTTTATTGAAGCAACTCTGGCACAGCTGCATAAGGAAAAAGATCCGCTGTATGGCGGTTACCGCGGTGGTCCGGCATATTATATCCATCATTTTTTTGAAGAAAAGTCAGGAAAGAAGAAAAAACATGTGCTGGTGGCAGTGTTATTTGCCATATCCGGTCTGATTTGCTGGTGTGGAATCAGCCAGGTAATCAGTAATTCAGTGGCATCTTCTTTTGAAAATGCATTTCATATTCCAACCTTGTATACAACAATTGTGCTGGTGGCAGTTGCGGCAGTGATTGTATTGCGGAAAAATGCAACTGTAAAAGTACTGGATATGATAGTACCGATTATGGCAGTGTGTTATTTCTTTATTACATTATTTATTATTATCGTAAATTTCCGCAGTATTCCGGGCGTATTTGGCAGGATTTTTGAAGAGGCATTTGGTATCCGGCAGGTAGTATCCGGTGGATTTGGAGCAGTGCTTATGAATGGAGTTAAGAGAGGACTGTTTTCTAATGAAGCAGGTTCCGGTTCTGCACCTTGTGCAGCGGCAGCAGCGGAATGCGATAATCCGGTACGTGCGGGACTGACACAGGCATTGGGCGTATTTATCGATACGATTATCATTTGCAGTTGTACCGCTATGATTATGCTTATTGCACCGGAAAAGATAATTGAAGGAAAAGCTGGTATGGATTTGCTGCAGTCCACCATGCAGTATCATCTGGGCAGATTCGGAGTTATCTTTATTGCACTGACCTTATTTCTGTTCAGCTTTTCCACATTTCTTGGAATATTGTTTTATGCCAGAAGCAATGTGGCATATTTATTTGGAGATAAATGGATCTGGCAGACCCTTTATAAAATCGTTGCACTGATTATGCTTTTTATCGGCGGAATTGCAACCTATACTTTCGTATGGGATTTAGGCGATGTGGGAATCGGACTGATGACGATATTTAATATCGGAATGCTGTATCTTATGGGGGGACAGGCATTGAAGGCACTGTCGGAGTATGAGAAAGAGAAAAAGACCGAAAGAGACAGTAATCAAAATCCAGCAGCGGGAATTATTTTTTTTGAAGAAGAGAAATAGTAAAAAAGAAGTAGTTATCAAAACCGGTGATTCCATGTTATACTAGGGAGAAAACTACAAAAGGAGAAATTTATAGTTATGGGTCGTGAATCATTTAAGTCCCGTATGGGATTTATACTAGTAAGCGCAGGATGCGCAATCGGAATTGGAAATGTGTGGAGATTTCCGTATGTGGCAGGACAGAATGGCGGAGGAATTTTTGTACTGTTTTATCTGATATTCCTGATTGCAATGGGGCTTCCGGTACTGACAATGGAATTAGCAGTCGGAAGAGCCAGCAGAAAAAGTGCAGTTTTAGGATATAAGGCATTGGAGAAGCCAAATAGTAAATGGCATATTCATGGCTGGGTGGCAATTTTCGGTTGTTATATGCTGATGATGTATTATACAACGGTTTCCGGCTGGATGGTAACTTATTTCTATAAGTTTGTAAAAGGTGAATTTACCCCAAGAATGGATGCCGAGCAGACCGGAGCTGTGTTCAGCAATCTTTTAGCAGATCCCAAACAGATGGCATTCTGGATGATACTGACTGTTGTGGTTGGATTCTTTGTATGCAGCCGCGGCTTGCAGAACGGATTGGAAAAAATCAGTAAAGTTATGATGAGTGCACTGCTGATACTGATTATTGTCCTTGCAGTACATAGCCTGACACTTTCCGGAGCAGGCGAGGGATTGAAGTTCTATCTGGTGCCAAATATGGACAGTGTCCGGGAAGTCGGTTTGAAAAATGTAATAACCTCTGCCATGAATCAGGCATTCTTTACTTTGAGCCTTGGCGTGGCAGCAATGGAGATTTTCGGAAGCTACATGGGAAAAGACCATACGCTGGCAGGAGAAGGAGTACGTATCTGTGCACTGGATACCTTTGTGGCGATTATGGCAGGATTGATTATTTTTCCGGCATGCTTCAGCTATGGCGTGGAAGTAGGCGTAGGACCAAGCCTTATCTTTGTGACACTGCCAAATGTCTTTGTAAATATGGGTGGCGGCAGAATCTGGGGCGCACTGTTCTTCCTGTTCATGACATTTGCAAGCTTTTCTACGGTAATTGCCGTATTTGAAAATATCATGTCCTTCTGCATGGATATGTTTGGCTGGAACCGCAACAAAGCGGCACTGGTAAATGGAATCATTATTCTTATTGCCAGTCTGCCATGTGTTTTAGGATACAATGTGTGGAGCAATCTCCACCTGATTGGCGGAAGGGATGTGCTTGACAGTGAGGACTTTATCGTAAGTAACCTGCTGCTGCCAATCGGTTCTCTTATCTATCTTCTGTTCTGTGTAACGAAGTGGGGCTGGGGATTTGATAATTACTTAGAGGAAGCAAATACCGGAAAAGGCATAAAGATTGCAAGAAGATTAAAGCCATATTTCCAGTTTATCCTTCCGATACTGATTCTGTTTATTTTGATTCAGGGATTATTATAAAAGAGGAAAAAGATTGTAATTACAGGAAGCATATGCGATTGCACTTACATGATTAGAAATAAAAGTGTGCATTTTGCCATGAATTTTAACAGAAAAAGTGAAAATCTGTTAAATGCAGTTGGTAGAGTGCACACTTTTATACTTTACAGGAAATTGCTTTCCTGTAAAGTATAAAACGCTCCGCGAGGATGCGCACTGCGGCGTATAAGGTAGATGTCGCAAGCGACCGCCGCAGGCGCGAGAATGTGCCAAGGCACTTTCTTTGTTCTTAATTTTATTTTACCAGTGCTTCTGCATAATCCAGTGCATCCACAATATTGTGATGGAAATTTTCTTTTCCAACTAATCCAATAAAACCATCTTTTTCCATCACGCGCATTGGCTGCTCATTGACATGGGAGAATACCAGCGTGATATTTTGCGTTTTGCACGGTTGGCAAGCTCATGGAGAGAACGCATTGCGCTGGCATCAATGGCAGGAACGCTACGCATACGGATGACAACAACCTTTGTATGATGGTTACTGTTGATATTAAGAATCTGGTCTGCTGCGGCGAAAAACATCGGACCGCAGATTTCAAAAACACTGATGGAATGCGGGATGTCACGCAGTTTTTCCGCTTCACCCGGTGTAATGTCAGGAGAATCTGTGTATTTCCATGCTTTGATATCAGCTGTTTCTGCCATACGTTTCATAAAGAGCAGAGCTGCTAATACAACACCGATTTCGATGGCAACCACAAGGTCGAAAAATACCGTTAAGAAAAAGGTTGCAACCAGAACGATGATGTCACTCTTAGGTGCCATCTTACAAAGGCGGAAGAAAGAGGAACAGTCTGCCAGATACAGATACAACATAAAAGGCTGCAAGGAACACTAAGAATTTCCATATAAATTATAGATTCTTTTGGCAAACGACGCATATTCGCATCCATGCTCAAATGCGTCTCACTGGCACATCCGTGTGCCAGTGTTGCCAGTTGCTTAAGGAAATTCCAAGTGTTCTTAGCAGCTTTCATCATGCACCTTTATCCGCCAGACTGCGCAGATATTCCAGAATACAGCGAAAACTTCACCTTCCCCCACTAAACACGCAATTCAAAAGTTTAGCACTCTTATAGTCTTATTTCAATGACAAAATCCAATGTTCAGCCATTTGGTCAACAAATTTGAAAAAATAAAAATTTTTTGGAATTTTTAAAACCTCATGTATTTTTATTCCGTCTGATAAGTGAAAGGAGGAAGAGCAATGCATGAGATGGAAACTTTTATAACGATGGCAAAGGAGGATATCAAAAATCAGAAGTTCACATTGCAAAAGGTAAGAAGGCTGTTCTACAATATAATGAAAGGATTAAGACGAAAATGAACGAAAGAGGAGTAATTTATATGACATGGAAAGATGCGGTAGGTCTTGCATTGGAAGGTCGGGAAGAAGGATATAATTTCCTGTATCAGCAGACATACCAGAAGAGCTATTATGTAGCTTTAAAATATATGAAACAGGAGGAAGAGGCTGCAGATGTATTGCAGGATGCATATATCAAGGCATTTCAGAATCTGGACCAGCTTCAGGAACCGGATAAATTTCCGGGATGGTTTTCGAGAATTGTAGCAAGTAAGGCATTAGATGAATTGCGGAAAAAGAAGGCAGTGCTGTTTTCACAGATGCAGACAGAGGATTCCGAAGAAGTCAGCATGGAAGAACTTCTTGTGGATGAACGGGTGGAAAACAGACCGGAGCTGGCAATGGACAGAGAAGAAACCAGCCGTCTGGTGCAGGAAATGATAGCCGGTTTATCAGACGAGCAGAGAATGTGCGTGATGATGTTCTATATTGAGCAGATGTCGGTAAAGAACATTGCAGAAGTAACCGGTGTTTCGGAAAATACCGTAAAGAGCCGGTTAAAATACGGACGTAAGAATATCGAAGAAAAGGTATTGGAATTAGAAAGAAAAGGAACCAAACTTTATGGCATTACACCATTCCCATTCTTCTTATACTTCCTGCTTCGGGATACCTATTCAGCTGGTGTATTTCAGATCCCATTGCAGAATATTCTGCAGGCAGCAGGCATAGCTACCTTTCACGGAGCTGGAGTTGGAAATGGCGCAGGCGCAGGAAGTGGAACCGGTGTTGGAAGTGGTGCAGGAATGGGTACTGCAGCATCGGCAGCAGCTAAGACTTCATCCGTTGCAGTTGGAAAAATTATTGCCGGAGTGATTGCAGGAATTGTGGTTACAGCCGGTGTAACAACAGCAGTGGTAAGTCTTGTCAGCAGACAGCCGGAGAAACCGGTGGTTGCAGATATCATAGAAGAAAGAAAAGAAGAACCAGTTGTAGAGGTAGAAACCGAGACTGAGACGGAAACTGAAACGGAAACTGAGACAGAAGCTGATGAGGACAAAATCTGGCAGGATGCTTATCTTGCATTTGCAGAGAGTCAGAATTCTGTTGATAATGGCTATGCAGTGATAGATGTTGCAAACTATGATATTCCACTTCTTATTGAACAGCCGGATGTATTTACGGCAGAAAGCAATAGCATAACATATTCTACAGATGGAGCAAGCTGTACCAATGAATATCTGTATGAAGTCAAGATTTATTACTATGACAAAACGACAGAGACCCTCCAGCCGGTGGACAATGCCATTAATGAAAATAGCAGCAATGGAGCAATGATATCTGGTTATATGGAGTTTGGATATTATTTATCTTATATCCCGGAGCGGCAGCTTCTGTTGGGAGATATCATGGGAAGTGGAGACACCGCATTGGAATCCTATTCCTTTGATGCCTCAAGAGCGAGTCTTGTAGCAGAAGATACTTATTTGGGAACAGACAGAAATAATACCGGCCGAAAAAATATTGTTTATTACCGGACGGTAGAGAAGGCACTGGAAAACAGAGATGCTGTGAAAGATAAAACAGCAGAATATTATTAAAGAAAAACGAGAGGAGAATGAAGATGAAAGACACAATTAGAAAAACAACATTACGGTTGTGCATGTTTCTGGCAGTATGTTTTACATTTTTGATATTTGGAAATGTAAAATCGGTATCTGCAGCTGATGCAAGTGCAATACTTTATAAGAATGGAACCAAAGTACAGTCCTATGCCACAATGGATGAAGCATTTAATGCAATGACAGATTCAACTGCAAAATATTCTGTGAATTTAAAAGGACAGCATGTAGTAGCAAGAACAAGCTGGCCGAAGGTAAAATCCATTACGATTGATGGTGGACAAAATAATGCACAGTTAATACTTCCGGAGGGAACCACAACATTAAACAGTAATGGAACAGGTACTGTGGATATTAAGAGTGACTGCCAGATGCTGGGAACATTCCATATGCCAAATGTAACGCAGGAAGATGAAATGACTTGAAATCTTACTATATGCATTATATTGCAAGTGGTAAGAAAGATGGTAGAGCAGGAACCGGATGTAAGACATTACAGGGAGCTGTAACTGTATATAATGGGGTAGACTATAGTGCGGTTTTTGATTATAATTATTATATTACTAACAATGGTGATATAAAGGCAGCTTTTGGGGATGATGATGTAGCTGTATTGGCACATTTTGTAAATTATGGAATGTCAGAAGGCAGAAGGAAGAACTGCTAAATAGTGTGCCAGGAACAAAGGAGAATGAAGATGTGGAAAGAGTTTAAGAAGTTTGCAGTAAGAGGAAATATGTTAGACCTTGCAGTCGGTGTGATTATCGGTGGTGCTTTTAATTAACTGGCAAGCTCGCTGGTAGACAATGTAATTATGCCGATTCTTAGTCTTGTAGTTGAAAGACTGGATTTCAGTAACTGGTTTATTGCACTGGATGGAAAGCATTATGATACATTAGCACAGGCACAGGCGTCCGGAACTGCAACCGTGAACTTTGGAATGTTCTTATCCGGAGTGCTGAACTTTATCATCATGGCATTTGTGGTATTTCTGATTGTAAAAGTGATGAACCGCCTGTTCCATGGAAAAGAAGAGCCTGCTGCACCGACAGAGAAGACCTGTCCATTCTGCAAGAGTAAAATTCCACTGGAAGCAACACGCTGTCCACATTGTACAAGCATGCTTGAAATCGAAGAGTAAGATAAAAAGCAGAATTTGAAAACAGAATTGAGAAATGAAATAAAAAACAGGATGTACCCATGAAACTATATTTAGCTCCCTTAGAGGGAATTACAGGATATGTATACCGGCAGGCTTACCATGCATGCTATGAAGATGCCGACAAATATTTTACACCATTTTTAGCACCGCATACGAAGCGGAGCTTCAATGCCAGAGAAAGAAATGATTTAATCCCGGAGCATAATGCCGGCATGTATACCGTGCCACAGGTGCTGTCAAAGAGCGGAGAAGATGTGGCAGCAATTGCAGAAGAGCTGAAAGCGTTTGGCTATCAGGAAATTAATATCAACGCCGGATGCCCTTCCGGAACGGTAGTATCGAAGGGAAGAGGTGCCGGACTTTTAGATGATGAAAGAGCCTTGCTTCATTTCCTGGATGAAATGTTTGAAAAGACGGATGCAGAGATTTCCATTAAGACAAGACTTGGCATGGAATATCCGGATGAATTTGAAGGCATTTTAAAAATATACAATCGTTTCCCGATAAAGGAGCTGATTTTACATCCCCGCGTCAGAGAAGATTATTATAAAAATAAGCCGGATTGGACGATGGTAGAGTATGCGCTGGAGTACAGCAGTAATCCGCTGGTTTACAATGGAGATATTTTTACAGTGGAAGATTATGAGCGGTTTACAGAACGTTTTCCAACGATAGATGCCATTATGTTAGGGCGTGGTGTTATAAGAGACCCGGCACTCATAGAGAAAATCCGCTCCGGCGGCGTAATAGATAGGGCTGTTGAATTAAAGCGGCTTTATGCATTTCACAATAAGCTGGTTGCCGGCTATCAGGAAGAAATGTCCGGGGAGAAAAATGTCCTCTTTAAAATGAAAGAATTGTGGTTTTATCTTGGCACACAGTTTACCGGAATTGAAAAACCGTTGAAGAAGATAAAGAAAGCAAACAGCCTGATAGAATACCAGGCTGCTGTTTCAGAGATATTTTCAACTGGTGCAGGAAAGTAACCGAAAGAGTCAAATGACATAGAATCATGATATAATATCAATTGATATGCAATAAAAATTATCACACGATATAAATTGCTATTCGGTATAAATGGGTGAAATAGAAACATCGTCCCCATCCAAAGTCAGAATAGCGATAGTACAGGAGGAACCACTGCGGCTTCGACCGGCACTGCCCGGATTGATGAAAGTAGTGGTTCCTCTTTTACTTACTTCATAATGGTGGGTATGCCCGGTAATAATAAAATCTGCTTCCGGTTGTGGATAAGGCAAATCGCTTTTCTTATGGATGAGATAGAAAATCTTCCCACCAATGGGTGCTGCCAGAGTCTCCGGCAGATATTTCGTCCATTCGCCTTTGTCACAGTTCCCCTTGATGATATAAAGTGGAACATGCAGATCTTTTAAAGTCTCATAACATTTGAAACTTCCAATATCTCCTGCGTGCAGAAGATAATCACAGCTTTGCAGCTCGTCTAAAAATGTATCCTTTAATACACCATGTGTATCTGATAAAATTCCAATTTTCATAAAATGTACCTTTTTGTATGTGTCCTATTAAATTGCGAGAGCGGGATTACTGGTTTGGGGTTACTTTTTTATTTTATAACGGTTATAATGAAATAACAAGTGTCCGGTGATTGGGAGATGGGAAAAGATATCGATAAATCATTGGAATAGAAAGAGAATTTGATTTACTTTAAAATGCCGTAGTTCTAAGACACAAGTTTTTCTTTTGACGATAAGAACAGTCTTTCCAATGTTTGACAAAAAACACTGTATCGTTCGCCGGAATGCGGATACCTTATGATGCTTGGAAGGGGCACTTGGAATTTCGTCTGGTAATAGGCAACGCTGGCACAGGGACGTGCCAGCGAGGTGCATTTGAGCATGGATGCGAATATGCACCAGTTGCCGGACAATATATATAATCATGCCGAAATTCTTAGTGCCCCTTCCAAGCATCATCTGGCATCCGTCTCCGACGGACGATGCAGTGCTTTTGATCAAAGCAACGGAAAGACAGTTTCCCTATCAAGAAAAACCTGTGTCTAAGAACTACTGGCATTTCAAAGAGAAAAACAAAATTCTCTTTCTATTCCAATATTTAGAAATCCATTTCCCCATTTCCCAATCACCGAACCACGAGATAATTAGAATTTTTAGAGTCATTATAAGGATTATAATTTTTGGAACCCGTGTCAGCCTGTCCATTAAAGGAAGATGCATAACAAAAGTCTGTTAGTGGCACTTGGAATTTTGGAGAAAATCTGGCAACGCTGGCACAGGGATGTGCCAGCGAGATGCATCTGAGCATGGATGCGAATATGCACCGGTTGCCGGAAAAGTCAATAAGTAGAACAAAATTCTTAGTGGCACTTGCAGACGTTGTATCGCATCTGGCTTCAATGGACAGGCTGACACGGATGAAATAACAATAGTTTTATAATCCAAAATTGATTGAATGCAGGAAAAGGAAAAAGGAGAAAAATATGTTTCGAATCGGTTGCCATTTATCATCATCAAAAGGCTTCCTCGCTATGGCAAAGCAGGCAGAGAAAATCGGAGCCAATACATTTCAGTTTTTTACCAGAAATCCAAGAGGCGGCAAAGCAAAGGATTTAGATGTGAAAGATATAGCTGCATATCAGCAGTATGCTGTGGAGCATGGCATCGGGCAGATTCTTGCCCATGCACCCTATACAATAAATGCCTGCGGCAAAGATGAGCGGGTACAGGAGTTTGCCAGAGAGACCATGGCGGATGATTTGCGGCGTTTAGAGGAGATACCGGACTGCAAATATAATTTTCATCCTGGCAGCCATGTGCAGCAGGGAGCGGAAGCTGGAATTGAAAAGATTGCAGGAGTCTTAAATGAAATCATGTGGCAGGAGCAGAAAACAACAGTACTGCTTGAGACCATGGCTGGAAAAGGAACAGAAGTCGGAAGAAACTTTGAAGAACTTAAGGAGATTTTAAACCGGGTAAAATATCCGGAGAAAATGGGAGTCTGCCTGGATACCTGCCATGTCTTTGACGGCGGCTATGATATCAGAGAACATTTAGATGAAGTGCTAGAAGAATTTGACCGCATTATCGGACTGGATAAGCTGTGTGCCATTCATTTGAATGATTCGAAAAATGTGCTGGGCAGCCATAAAGACCGTCATGAATGTCTGGGTGCAGGCAATCTGACCATGGATGCCATTATACGGATTATTAACCATCCTGCATTGAGGGATTTGCCATTTTATCTTGAGACACCGAATGATTTAGAGGGCTATGCCAGAGAGATTGCCATGTTAAAAGCGGCAAGAAAAGTTTAAGCTTAAAAGGTTAAGTTTTTCGGAAAAAAGAACGATATATCAGGTATAAGACGGCATGGAGGCAATTTTGTCTTAAAATTAGGAGGAGAAACATGATTCGTGTAACAGGAAATAACAGCCTTTTGATGAGTTCGCTGAATACGGACACAGACAATGATACAAAAGTGGTGGACCTGTTAAAAAAGAGCAGTGAGACAGAGAAGAGCAGCAAGACAACCGGGAAAAAGAGTGAAGAATATGACAGTGTCAAGAAGTCTGCATCCTCACTCAAAGCAAGTGCAACAGTACTAAGTGAAACAGGAGAGGATTCCATTTTTGCCAAGGCAGAAGAAAGCGGAGATTATTCCGATTTGATTTCACTGATAGAGCGTTTTACCGGAGATTATAACAGTCTCTTAGAAAGCCTGTCAGACCTTGATACAGACAAATCTGCAAATTACAGCAAGGAATTAAAAAGCATTATTTCCGGTCAGAGTGAAGCGTTACAGAAGGTCGGCATTACTGTAGACAGTAATGGAAAACTTGTAGTAGATGAAGATACTTTGAAAAATGCAGATAAGAAGGAATTAAAAGAACTGTTCCAGGGAGAGAAATCCATCGCAGGAAAAGTTGCTGATAAAAGCATTTACATCGGAGCAAATGCTGCGGCTGACCAGTATGTGGACAGTTGTGCCAACTATACAGCAGGTGGTACATCCGCAGAATATGTCCAGATGGCAAATCTGATAGGCAGTTACTTAGACTCTCTTTCTTGAGATTAAAGTGACACTAAGTCAGAAAGAAGCGGTTCAAAAATAACGCCCTGTAAAGTATCATCCGAAAGTGACTGCGAATAGGAAATACAGGAAGCAATAAAATGAGCTGCCTGCGTGGTACATTCTTGTAAGGAGAAGCCACGTAAGGTAAGTGCAGATACAATACTGACGAAGATGTCGCCGGTTCCGGGATACCCCGGACCGGCTTTTTTCGTGGAAACAGTATCCACATTTCCGCTGCTATCGGAAATATAGTTAAGGAAAGTGTCACCTTTTGGACAGCCGGTAATAATACATTTTTTCACACCCAGTGCATGAAGCTTTTTGGAAATGGAAGAAAGCTCCGAATCGGTGCAGTCATGCTCCGGATAAGGCATATCTGTTAAAAGGCAGGCTTCCGTCAGATTTGGTGTGATAATATCACCCCGGGATACAAAGTCTTTCATGTGATTGCAGAATTCCGGCGTAATATGCTGATAGGCTCTGCCGTGGTCACCCATTACCGGGTCTATAATAAAAAGAGGTTTTTCGGTGAGAGAATCATAGTAATGGGAAATGGCATGGAGCTGTTCCTTGGCACCAAGGTAGCCGCAGTAGATGCCGTCCCAGTTCATGGAAAGAGTATTCAGTGCAGCAAAATAATCCTTAAGCTGTCCGGTTAAATCAATTTTCAAGTGGGTAGGAAAACCGGTATGATTGCTGAAAACAGAAGTAGGCACAGGGATTCCCTGTACCTTACATGCACTTACCACCGGGAGAGACACGCTCATGGAGCAGCGTCCCACACCGGATATATCATTGATAATCAGAAGTTTTGGTGGTAAAGTATTTAATTTCATGCGCATGCGCTTTCCTTTCCAAGACGTGGCAGCATATTAGATTTTGCCAGTACCGGACGCAGTGCCATGTATACAGCAGTTGCTACGATAACGGATAATACTGCATTAATGCTGGTTGCTGCAATGTTAATAGAAAGTGTAACTTCTGCTGCCGGTTTTCCTAAGATAACCAGTTTGTAGAAGTAGCCGAACAGTGGGTCAAAAACAACGTTGAATAACAGTCCGCAGATACTTGCGATAACAACCCATTTGAAAACGTGCTTGCTATCTTTGGAAGTGGAAATTTTACCGATTTTGTGTGCAACCAGACCGGTAATCAGACCGATGCAGAATTTTAAGATAAAAGTCTTTGGTGCGTATACAATGTAAATCGGGTCTAAAAGGTCGCCGATTGTCATACCGATGGCACCGCCAATTCCACCATAAACACCGCCTAACAATAATGCACCTAATACACATACCGCGTTCCCAAGGTGGATAGATGTGGCATCTCCGCCAGGAAGTGCGATTTTAATCTGTAAGAATGTGAATACCACATAGGAAAGTGCTGCCATAAGAGCAGTCAGTACAAGTTTGTAGATTCTTTCGTTTTTCATCATAAAGTCCTCTTTTCTTTCTCTTTGTTGCGGTTTATCATAAAACAGAAATGGCATTATAAAAACATCCAATTTTGATAAAAATGACCATGCCAGTTTAAAGATGAAGAGCAAGTTTTTTATGAACGTAATAATAAAAGAGTCCAAGGGAAAGGCATATGGTAAGGCGTATAAATAAAAGTCTTTTCAATTTATGTAGAGAAAGGTATAATAAAATTGCTGGTAAAGTTCAAAAATTACAGTTTATATATGTTATATATGGGAGGATGAAAGAATTGACAGAACAAGGAAGAGTAAATAAGACTGCAATGACAGGGCATACAATTATGGGAATCTTATTGGCACTAGTTAATTTTTTGGAAATTTTCAAAACTTCCAAGAATGTAGTTTATGTGGCGGTGCTTATTGTGCTGGCACTTGGACCGGTGGTGGCAGAATGGATTTGCTATAGGAAAGACCAGGAGACAAAAGCAATCAAGCATCTTTTGGGGATTGGATTTGCAGTATATTATACGGTGGCACTGATAGGTGCCGGCGATCAGTTGGTTTTTGTATATGTAATACCGATGTTTATTTTGATTTCTGTATTTTCAGATTCGAAATATGCATTGGAACTTGGAATTGGAGCAATTATCGTAAATCTTATTTCTATTGTAGTACATACCATGAAAGGCCAAGGTGAGGGACCTACTTTCTATGGAACAGAGATTATTATACTGATTTTGACAACAGCATTTTCTTATTGTAGTTCTGCTGTTTTACAGAAATCGTTTTTATCACGGCTGGGTGAAATGAATCAGGCGAAGGGACAGTCTGATACCATGCTTCAGAAAATTTTAGAAGTATCTGATGCCATGACAAAGAAAATTAATGGAATGTCTGATGAAGTAGAATTACTTGGCAGTGGTGTCAGTGATACCAGAAATGCCATGGAAGAGTTGACCGGCGGAACAACAGATACAGCGGAAGCGGTGCAGAATCAGTTAAGTCAGACAGAAGCAATCCAGGAAAAAGTAATGCAGGTAACCAGGGCATCTGGCAGCATTGCTGAGAGCATGGCAGTTACAGCAGAGGCGTTGAACGCTGGTAAGAAAAATATTGAACAGCTGGTATCACAGGTGAGTGTGACTGAGCAGACGAACAGTCAGGTGGCAGCAGAACTTACTTCTTTAAAAGAGTATATGGATAAAATGTATTCCATCATTGAGATTATCAATAATATTACTTCAGAAACCAGCCTGCTTTCATTAAATGCGTCAATTGAAGCAGCCCGTGCCGGTGAAGCAGGAAGAGGTTTTGCTGTAGTAGCATCTGAGATTTCAGGTCTGGCAACTCAGACACAGGAAGCAACGGTCAGTATTGAAGAACTGATAAGAAATGTATCGGAAGAACTGGAAAAAGTAGTGACCATCATCGAAAGCATGATTTCACAGGTTGAACATCAGAATGTAACAGTCAATGAAACTGCCGGAAGCTTCCGTACGATAGAGGATAATTCGGACCGTGTACAGAGCCAGTCGGATGCATTGTCTGGTATTGTGAAAGAATTAGAAAGTGCCAATGCAGGTATCATGGATAGTATCCAGACAATTTCCGCTATTTCAGAAGAAGTAGCGGCACATACAAATAATACATTGACAACCTGCGAGAAGAACCAGAAGAGCGTAGAACATCTGATGGCAGAGACTGAAAATTTAATTGAACTGACGCATCAGCTTCAGCAGTAAAGATATTTATTATATGAGCAGGGAGCAGAAAATGGGAGCATATCATAATCTTTCAGAAAAATTACAGCAGAGAATCATAGAAGACAGAAAAGAGCATAGGGCAAATCCATATGCTTTTTCCGAAGAACAGGTTTTGCGCCGGGAGATGAATCATGACAGGGCGAATCTCTGGAGGCCTCCCTTTGTCCGGGACATTGAGAAAATCATGCATCTGCCTTATTATAACCGTTATGGAGACAAGACGCAGGTATTTTCCCTTTACAGAAATGATGACATTTCAAGACGGGCGCAGCATGTGCAGCTCGTTTCAAGGATTGCAAGGAATATTGGAAATGTATTAAATCTCAATCAGGATTTAATAGAAGCAATTTCCCTGGGACATGACATCGGACATGCACCATTCGGACATGCCGGTGAGAGAATTTTAAGTGCACTTTTACGGGGAGAGACCGGACGATATTTTAACCATAATGTGCACAGTGTGCGTGTGCTGGATGTACTGGGACAGAGAAATATCAGTCTGCAGACTCTGGATGGTGTCCTATGTCATAATGGTGAAATGGAACAGCAGGAGTATCAGCCGAAAAAGGCAAAAACCTTTGCAGATCTGGATACAGAAGTAGAAATGTGTTATCAGAAGGAAGATGGAATTAAACATCTTGTGCCGGGAACCCTGGAAGCCTGTGTAATGCGGATTTGTGATATTATAGCATATCTTGGCAAGGACAGACAGGATGCTGTACGCCTGCATCTTCTGCCGGATGACAGAGGTTTTAACGGAGATACTATAGGCAGCAGCAATGCGGAAATCATCAATAATATGGTAGTTAACATCATTGAAAACAGCTATGGAAAACCATATCTTTCCATGGATGAAGCATATTTTCAACAGTTGAAGCTTGCAAAGACTGAAAATTATGAGTATATCTATCACAATGAGAAAATCGAAAAAGTCATCCGGGAAAATCTGAATCCGATGTTTGAAGAGATGTACTATCAGTTATTGAAAGAGGCAAAGGATAAGAATGAAAATTCCTGGCTCTACCGCCACCACATTGCATATGTGGCAGAAAACAACCGGTTCAGCAGAACCTTTTCGAAGGAACAATACATGGAGACAGAACCGAACCAGCTTGTGGTGGATTATATCGCAAGCATGACGGATGACTATTTTGTAGATTTGTACCATGAAATGTTCCCGAAAGGAAAGTATGATGTAAAATACATCGGCTACTTTGATGAAGATTAACTATTTTAATGGCGAGGCTGTTGCCCGGGAAACCATCCGGTCAACAGCCTTCAATTCTTCTAAGAAAAGCTGCTGGTTATAGCTGGAAAGAGTATGATAGATACTTAGCAGTTCACCTTCACAGCTGTTGAGATGCGTCAGACTGGCATTGCGGATATTACTGTGACCGAGCAGATAGTCGGTGGAAGTATGAAAATAGTCGGCTATTCTTACTAAAGTTGCATAGTCCGGTTCTTTCCCCTGATTGATATATCCATTCAGAGCAGAGGGAGAGATATGTAGTGCATCTGCAAGCTGCCGCTGGGTAATGTTAGCTTCTTCAATCAGGTATCGTAACTTAGAACCGATATTCATATACAAACCTCATCTTTCGTAAATAATACCTCTATTTTAAAACATGTTAAAAAACCAGTGGCAAAAATAAACGAAAGATAAATTATATCAACGGAGCACAAACTATTCACATATGTAAATTAACACCAGCCACCATCTAAGGTAATAATCTGACCGGTGAGATATGGACTTTGTGATACGATAGCATAAGCAAGTTCAGCTGTTTCCACAGGTGTACCATATCTGCCGCAGGGAATTTCGGATTCTAAGTCAGCACGCTCTTCGGCAGAAAAACAGGCGTTCATGGAAGTATCAATGGTGCCGCAGGCAATGGCATTGACAGAGATTCCACTGGGTGCAACCTCTTTGGCAAGTGCCTTTGTAAAGGAATTAACAGCTCCCTTGCTGGCGGAATAAGCAACCTCACAGGAGGCACCTACATTTCCCCAGACAGAAGAAATGTTAAGAATCCGACCTGATTTTTTGTGCAGCATATCTGGCAGAGCATATTTGCAGCAGGAAAAAACAGAAGAAAGATTGGTGTTTATAACGTGCTGCCATTGTTCATAAGTCATATCCTGCAGCAGGCCGATGTGGGAGATCCCGGCATTATTAATCAGAACATCAACCGAAAGGGACTGCTGGTGAATTATGGCAAACATATTGGCAACAAAATCCGGATCACTGACATCTCCGATAACTGGAAGAACCGTGACATGATATTTGTCCGAAAGTTCATCAGACAAAGCCTTAAGAGCAGTTTCGGAATGACAGCAATTTAAAATGAGCTGATAACCGTGGCGGGCAAATACTTCTGCGATAGCAGCACCGATGCCCCGGGAAGCTCCGGTAATTAAAACAGTATTCATAAGAAACAAATCCTTTCTGGTTTTTATCTGCATTAGAAAATGATAGCACAGATGAAAACGTTAAAAAATACAGTTATATTTTAGACTTATTTTAGAATACAGGCAATCCCTTTTGAAAAATCCTGCAGATTTCCTGCTTTCAGAAAGATATTCGAAAAATTCTCTAAAAATACAGTAAATATTGCACAAAAAACTTGTAAATATTCGTACAAAATAGTATAATAAAACCATGATATCAGTCTGTATCAAATAAATGGCAAAGGGGTTGGACATCATGCGTATTACTATTTCAGGAAGAAACATCGAATTGACAGACGGTCTTAAGGCAGCAGTTGAGGACAAAATTGGAAAACTGGAGAAGTACTTTACTCCGGACACAGACGTATTTGTAACTTTGAGTGTAGAAAAGGAGAGACAGAAAATCGAGGTTACGATTCCTGTACCTGGACACATTATCCGTTCCGAGCAGGTAAGCAATGATATGTATGTATCAATTGATCTTGTAGAAGAGATTATTGAGAGACAGCTTAAAAAGTATAAGAATAAGATTATTACAAAACAGCAGAGCAACAGCAATTTCCGTAAGGAATATATTGAAAAAGAAGTGGAAGCAGATGATGAAATTAAAATCATCCGTACCAAGAAATTCGATATGAAACCAATGTATCCGGAAGATGCATGTGTTCAGATGGAATTATTAGGACATGATTTCTTTGTATTCGTAAATGCAGAGGATGACAATGTAAACGTTGTATATAAGAGAAAAGGTAACACCTACGGTCTGATTGAACCGGAATTCTAGATATATAACGAAAAAGACTATCACCGGCAGTTCCTTATGGATAACTGGTAACAGACAGCGGTATCGCAGTTAACGTTTTGACAACAGGCTTGACAAAACGCCAATAGCGGTACCGTTATTTTTATGCTACAGTAGTTATAATATATCGATAAGACATTTCTTTGGAACAGTCAATACGATGGGTTATGAGAAAAGGGAGGTTAGGAATTGGCTTGTTACAATCTTGGGGATTATATATGTGAATCCCGCAAACAGCTTGGCATTACACAGGAAGAACTTGCTTTTGGCATCTGTTCAACTGGAACTTTATCAAAAATTGAAAACGGATTTGTGGTACCAAAACGGAAAAATTATGAAGCTATTATGCAGCGTCTTGGAAAGACAATGGGTATATGCAATATTCGTGCAACGGCGGAAGAAATGGAATTATATGCCTATATGCGACAGCTGGTGCATGCAGTAGCAAATAATGATATGGAAGGCAGCAGGGAACTCTGGCAGAGACAACCGGAACATAAACAAGAGGATAAACTGACCAGACAGTTCTTTTCATACATAAAGGCGGTGCTGGACAGTAAGGAAGGAGTCCGTCCGGAACTTGTATATGCAAAGCTGGAAGAAGCGTTACATCTGACACATCCGGCGGGGCTGGCAAATCTGGTGCAGAAGCGGATGTTTACCTTTGAGGAAATCAACATTATCAACAGTATGGCGGTACAGAAACAGCGGCTTGGTGAAAGAAAGCAGGCACTCCGCATCTGGATGCAGTTATCTGATTATCTGGAAGTAAGAAAAGTAGATGATGAAGAAAAAGAAAAGGTATATCCGATGATACTTTACAATGAAGCTAATCTTTTGTATGAGATGGAAATTTACAGAGAGGCGCTGGAATTATGCAATAAGGGTATCGATTATTGCACAAGGAGCAATAAATATATGGTATTGCCATATCTTTTGCTCTGCAAGTCCGGAATTTTAAAATGGATGGAGCAGCCGGAAGAAGCCATGGATGTACAGCAGTGTGCAGAGCATCTTTTTCAGGTGTTTGAAAATCATAATGCAAAGCCCGGAGAACCAATCTTGATTGCTTTGTGAGATTCTCTTGTCATTCTAAGAAAAAAAGGTATAATATACATATTGAAAAAAGAGATGTAATATACATATTTGAATCTGAAAGAAAGAAGGGCATTAGAGAATGAATATCGTAGTTTTGGCAGGCGGCTTGAGCACAGAACGTGATGTGTCTTTTAAAACAGGAGATATGGTAACAAAGGCATTGCGGAAGAATGGACATCAGGTTATTCTTCTGGATGTGTTTATGGGATATGGAGAAGAAGAACAGGATATTACTGGAATTTTTGAACATTCAGAAGAAGCAAGTGTAAAAGTAACGGATATACCGGAGACGGCTCCGGATCTTGATAAGGTAAGAAAGAGTAGAAAAGACCAGTCTGCCTGCTTCTTTGGACCGAATGTAATCGCAATGTGCCGTATGGCAGATATTGTATTTATGGCATTACATGGAGAAAACGGAGAGAATGGTAAGATTCAGGCAGCCTTTGATTTGTTTGGAATCCGTTATACCGGAAGCGGCTATTTAAGCAGTGCGATTGCCATGAATAAAAATATGGCAAAGCAGTTTTTTGAAGCCAATGGAATCCCTTGTCCGAAGGGCATTTATATGAAGAAAAAGGACAGAAAAGACAGCCTGGCTGAAATCGGAATTACGTTGCCTTGCGTGGTAAAGCCATGTTGCGGTGGTTCCAGTATTGGGGTTTCCATTGTAAAAGAAGAAAGCAATTTTACAAAAGCATTGGATGATGCATTTTTCTGGGAAGATGAAATCTTAATTGAAGAGTATGTAGAGGGAAGAGAATTTTCAGTAGGTGTCATCAAAGGAAGAGCATTGCCGGTTATCGAGATTGCACCAAAAGAAGGATTTTACGATTATAAAAATAAGTATAAGGCTGGAAGCACAGTGGAAACCTGTCCGGCAGATATTAAAGACAGTGTGGCAAAAGAGATGCAGAAGCATGCAGTAAAAGTTGCGGAAGCGTTAGGCCTGGACACCTATTCCAGAATCGACTTCTTAGTCAATGCAAAAGATGAAGTATACTGCTTAGAGGCAAATACATTGCCTGGTATGACAGCAACCAGCTTACTGCCGCAGGAAGCCAAGGTAGAAGGAGTAAACTTCGAAGAGTTATGCCAGCAGCTGGTTGATATTTCCATGGAGAAATACGGAGCATAAGAAAGGGCAGAGAAGGCAGATATGAAGGAACTGACATTAGCACAGATTGCAGAAGCCTGCGGTGGAACATTAATAGGTGGGAATGAAGCAAAAGAATATACCGTAACCGGAGTAGAGATTGACAGCCGGAGAGTAAAGGCAGGAGATTTATTTGTTGCCATTCCGGGAGAAAAGGTCGATGGTCACAAATTTATTCCGGATGTATTAAAAAAAGGAGCATATGCACTGTCCCAGCAGAGTCTTGATGTAGATGGAGCTTATATTCTGGTGGAAGATACCGTAACTGCCATGAAGCGTCTGGCACGTTTCTATCGGAGTACTCTTGACATTAAAGTAGTGGGCATTACCGGAAGTGTTGGAAAGACCAGTACCAAAGAAATGATTGCATCTGTACTGGACACAAAATTCCGGGTACATAAGACACAGGGGAATTTTAATAATGGAATTGGTCTGCCACTGACTATTTTTCAGATTGAAAAAGAGCATCAGGTTGCAGTTCTGGAAATGGGAATTTCTGAATTTGGCGAGATGCATGAACTGGCAGATATGGCGCAGCCGGATATTATGGTTATTACCAATATCGGTTTATGTCATCTGGAGAATTTGAAAACCAGAGATGGAATCTTAAAAGCAAAGACAGAAAGCTTTGTCCATTTGAAACCGGATGGTGTTGTGATATTAAATGGAGATGATGACAAACTTTCAACTGTAGAGCAGGTGGCAGGAAGAAAGCCTGTATTTTATGGAATCAAGGGAAGGAATCTCTGCGAGACTTCTGTCTGTGCAGATGCAGTTACAGAGCATGGCTTAGAAGGAATGACAGCAGAATTCCACACTCCACAGGGAGACATGGAAGTATTTATTCCAATTCCGGGAGAACATAATGTATATAATGCACTGGCAGCAACCTGCGTGGCAGAACAGTTAGGCCTTTCCATGGATGAAATTAAATGTGGAATTGCAGCTGCTTCCACCATCAGCGGAAGAACTAATCTGATTCACACAAAGGGCATGACGGTTATTGATGACTGCTACAATGCGAATCCGGTTTCCATGAAGGCATCTTTGGATGTCCTGTCTAAGGCAGGGGGACGAAAGATAGCGGTTCTTGGAGATATGGGTGAATTAGGCGAGGATGAAAAACAGCTTCATTATGAAGTGGGAACCTATGCCGGAACACTGCCGATTGATTTGTTATTCTGTGTTGGAACATTATCCGGGAAACTGGCAGAAGGAGCGAAGAAACAGAATCCGGCTCTGACCGTAAAACACTATGCAACCCGTGAGGAGATGACAGAAGAACTTCTTGCTACCGTAAAAGAAGGAGATACTGTTTTAGTCAAGGCATCCCATTTTATGGAATTCCCGAAAGTGGTGGCAGCATTAACCGAAGCATAAGAAAATGTTTTTTTTAAATGGTAAATACAGGAAGTGTCTGATAATAATTATAGAAAAATGAAAAAAACTGTAACTTTGAAGTATAGTCATCAAAGCTACAGTTTCTTTTTTATCAATATTTGCGGTTTAAAGATATTTCCGGTTATCTGCCAGCAGCTCATGTACCGTATTCTGTGTATAGGCAGCAAGATGTTTGCGGTCATCAGCAGAAAGCTGATCTAAATAAATCGGAGTACCATACTGCAGGATAACATGGGTAGGTTTTACCTTTGGAAAATGATTTTCCAGAATATCAGCAGAATTGGTGATTGCCATAGGAACAATCGGACATCCGGTTTTCTCAGAGAGCTTTAGGCTCCCGGCTTTGAAAGGAAGCATTTCGTCCTCAGTCTTGTTTCTGGTACCTTCCGGGAAGATACACATGGAAATGCCGGCTTTTATCTGGTCGATACCGGTCAGGATGGTTTTTAAGCCTTTCTTCATATCGGTACGGTCTAAGAAGAGGCAGTAGAGCCGCTTCATCCAGATGTTTAAAAGAGGAACTTTTCCCATGGTGTCTTTGGCAATGTAACCGGTGAGTCTCGGACATCTGGAATAAGTGATAATAATGTCAAAATAACTTCTATGATTTCCGATATAAAGAACCGGAACATCTTTTGGAACATTTTCTTCCCCAATTACAGTCAGCTTAACGCCACAGATAAACATAATCACACGGAATGCCCACTGCACCATGCGAAGACTGCTGATATCGGCGGCATGGCGGTTGCATTTACGGATAATCCATTCTACAAAGAGAACTGGAATACCAAGAATCAGGTAAAGAACAGCAAATAAAAGTGCAAGAATTGCTCGTATCATAGAGATAGAATTCCTTTCTGGATATAAATTTCAAAAACAAAATACTGATTTCTTTCCCTATTATAGCGGTAAAGCTTAAGAATTACAACATGATAATCCGGATTTTGGAATAGAATGAAAAGAATAAAAACAGGGAGAAGAAAGTGAAACGGAAAACAATAGAAGCAAGGAAAGCTGTCCGGAGTGTCATCGGTCTGCTTGCGGTAGCATGGATTGGACTGGCAGCAGCAGGCTGCGGTATCGAAGATACCAATGGCAGTAAAATAGAAGACGTGGAATTTACCGTGTTAGAAGAGGAAGCAGTGCCGGAAGAATTGAAGCAGGAAATTGAAGAACGAAAGGAAATGGATTTCAAGCTGACTTATGAAGATAACGGAAAACTCTATATTGCAAGGGGTTATGGAGAGAAGGAAACGGGAGGCTACAGCATTTCCGTAAAAGATGTTTATCTGACTCAGAATGCCCTCTGTTTTGTTACAACGCTGATTGGCCCGGGGGAGAATGAGACGGTGGCAAAGGCACCAAGTTTCCCATATATTGTGGTTGAGGTGACAAAATGTGACAAGAACGTGTTGTTTGAGTGAAAAAATGGTACTTTTTTCCCTTTGACAGCATTTTAACACGGTGATATACTAAAGAGCGTGGATAAAAAAGGAGGAACTGGTATATGCAGAGAGCAGATATTAACAGAGTCCGGGCATCCGTGCATCAGCAGTGCGGTAGCAGTGTAATGATTCAACTGGACAGAGGTCGTAATAAAGTAGATGTACAGCGTGGTGTAATACAGAATGCTTATCCGAGTGTATTCACGATTCTTGTAGATGATGAAAGAGAAGGCAATCCGCCACAGTTATTATCTTTCAGTTATACAGATATCATCACAAGAGATATCCGAATGAAATTATGTTAGAAGAATAAAGTCCCTTTTTCCTGAATAAAATGAAATAACATTCAGGAAGGGGATTTTTTTAGTGGAAATAAAGAAACAGAACATACATATGAATTATGAAAAAGCCAGTGCCATGAGTCAGATTACTCTGGATGATGATTACAATCTACCGGATTACCGGCCGGATATTGTAAAAGTACTGAAAGAAAAAGGTGAAATCCGCTTTGATGAGATACAGGTAAAAGAAGGACGTATTTATGTGAAGGGGAATCTTATCTTTCATGTGCTCTACCGCAGCGATATGGAGGAGCATAAATTAGACTGCCTGCGGGGACAGATTCCATTTGAAGAAACCATCAGTATGGATGGAGTGAATGAATTAGATCCGGTGGACGTCACAGCAGAACTGGAAGACATTAATATCGGGATTATTAATTCCAGAAAATTAAGTGTTCGTGCACTGGTGATGCTGAAGGCAGAAATGCGGATGCGCAAGGAGACGGAACTGATTACGGGAGTAGCCATGGAACATCCGTTGGAAATCCTTCAGAACAGGCATAATATTCTGGAATTGGAAACCTGTAAGAAAGATAATTACCGGTTGAAACAGGAAATAGAGTTGCCCCAGAGCAAGCCAGATGTAGAACAGATTTTATGGAAAAGTGTACAGCTTCGGGGTGTGGAAACGAGGTTACGAGAAGAAAAAATCCAGCTTACCGGAGAAATAAGACTGTTTTTGCTATATTATGCCCAGAAAGAAGAACGCCGGTTAGAATGGTTAGAAGAGACGATACCACTGAACGGAGAACTTGCCTGTGAGGGATGCAGTGAGGAAAAAATCTATCGGATTCAGGTAACACCTGCCAGTGTGGAAGTAGAGGTCAGACCGGATTATGATGGAGAAGACCGGAAAATCAGTCTGGATATGACGTTAGAATTAGATATCTGTATCTGGAAGGAAACAGAGGCAGATGTGGTAGAGGACGTATATTCGCTGCGGGAAGAGATGACACCAGCTTATGAAGAAGTTACCATGAGCAGGCTGCTGGCAAAGAATTATGCAAAATGCCGGTTGACAGACCACATGAATTTAAAGAAGAATCAGGAGAATATCCTGCAGATTTGTTCCTGCGAAGGAATGGCATTTATTGACCATGTGGAGCCACAGGCAGACGGTCTTAAAGTGGAAGGAAGCCTGAATGTGGAAATCCTTTATGTAACCACGGACGATGCCATGCCGATTGGAACCTGCCGGGAGACATTTCCTTTTGAACAGCTGATTGAAGTCCCGGAAATGACAGACGATATGAACTATGAACTGGAAGCGGGAATCGAGCAGTTGTCAGCGATTCTTTTAGACAATACCCAGATTGAGGTAAAGGCAGTACTGAATCTGAATCTGATTGCATTTTCACAGGAGAACATCCAGAAAATGGATGAAATCAGAATTACAGAACGGGATATGGAAGAATTACAGAGACAGCCAGGAATTACCGGATATATTGTAAGAGAGGGGGACAGTCTCTGGAAAATTGCCAAGGCAAATCATACGACCATTTCCCAGTTAATGGAAATCAACGACTTAAAGAGTGAAGAAATTCAAAAAGGCGATAAATTGTTAATTGTAAAGATGGTATCATGATGTTATACTAAGACGATAGGAAATATACAAAAGTGGAAGGAGCAGAAATATGCACAGAAAAAAACATATGTGGAAAATGCGGTTGGTTGCAGCAGGACTGGTAGCAATTCTTGGAATTTCATGTTTTCAAAGTGCGTCAGCAAGCGCTCTTTCAAAGGCTAAAAACAAGAAGAGTGAAGCACAGACCGCATTGGATAATGCCAATGCAGATATAGAGAATATACAGAGTCAGCAGCAGGAACTGCAGTCCCAGATTGATGCACTGGATGCAGATCTGGTAAATATTATTATGAACTTAGATATTCTGGAAGGGGAACTTTCGGATAAGCAGACTGAACTGGATAATGTGACAGCACAGCTTGCACAGGCGCAGGAAGATGAACAGAACCAGTACGATGCTATGAAAAAGCGTATCGTATATATGTATGAGAATGGGGATGACAGTTATATTGAGGCACTGGTGGGCGCAACAGATTTCTCCGATTTACTGAATCGTCTGGAGTATGCCCAGCAGATTTATGATTATGACAGAAATCTGCTGACGCAGTATCAGGAGACAGTGCAGCAGGTAGCTGACCTTAAGAGTCAGGTGGAGACAGAGAAGGCAGAGTTAGAGGAAGTGCAGCAGTCTTATCAGGAACAGCAGGCTTCTTATGAAAGCATGATTGCAGAGAAACAGTCTCAGATGTCTGATTTTGATACCCAGCTTGCATCAGCCCAGAGTCTTGCAGCCCAGTATAAAGCTACTGTTGATGAGCAGAATGAAATCATAAGACAGGAGCAGGCAGCTGCAGCAGCTGCCGCTGCTCAGAATAATAATAAAGGCAATAATACAACAACTGCTAACAATAATAATGGCAGCAATACCGGAGGTGACAGCACTACTGGTGGCAGTACAGGGGGAGGTGGATTGAATCCTCCTTTTAGTACATCAGTAAGTGGAAGCGATGTAGTATCTTATGCCTGTCAGTTTATTGGAAACCCGTATGTATGGGGCGGCGAGAGTCTCACCAATGGAGCGGATTGTTCCGGATTCATTAAAAGTGTCTATGCAAACTTTGGAATCAGCCTGCCTCACAGTTCGGTAGCATTACAGCGGGCAGGAAGTGAAGTAAGCTATGAGAATGCCCAGCCAGGTGACATTGTCTGTTATGCCGGTCATGTGGCAATTTATATGGGCGGAGGACAGATTGTCCATGCAAGTTCACCGTCTACCGGCATTAAGACAGGCTCAGCAACTTATCGAAGCATTATATCTGTCCGGCGTGTATTGTAAAAAGTTATCAATAAAGAAGAAAAATGATAAAAATTCCCCGCAGTAAGCAAATGATATGTACCCAGAATCCTGGACACATATTTACGAACTAGGCTGAACACATGGA